>Ga0210239_100270_pt1 | contig 44720 bp, 12 predicted proteins | sample ChrtobMetP5a_0mM_FD_155451 | JGI IMG/M metagenome (GOLD analysis project Ga0210239, IMG submission 155451) | Chrysochromulina tobin associated microbial communities from unialgal haptophyte culture, Seattle, Washington, United States - P5a_0mM | ecosystem: Host-associated > Algae > Haptophytes >... | reverse complement strand
AGTGTCGTTGACGTCTAGGACGGCGATTGGTACGTCGGATGTAGCATCATTCGAATCGTCGCCCTTTGATCTATCGGACTCCTCCACGCCACGAGCATGCTCGCTGAAGATGAAGAGTATGAAGACGCAGTGCTGTACGAGCGCCGCAGCACGCCTGTTCTGCGCAGCGCGCGCGCGCGCGCGCCCCGAGCTCGTCGTGCCCACAACCTGGACGAGTCGGCTTTGGCCTGGAGCCCCAAATTCGAGGTTATGGCCTCGAGCATGCGCTGCGACGGGGTTGCGCGCCTCGATGATGGCAGAGCTGGGTCCCCGTTTTCCGGCCGCTGTCTTGGGTGGTCTGCGTTCCCTTTGATCTATCGGACTCCTCCACGCCACGAGCATGCTCGCTGAAGATGAAGAGTATGAAGACGCAGTGCTGTACGAGCGCCGCAGCACGGCTGTTCTGCGCAGCGCGCGCTCCGAGCTCGTCGTGCCCACACCCCGGACGAGTCGGTGCTTGACTGGAGCCCCAAATTCGAGGTTATGGCCTCGAGCATGCGCTGCGACGGGGTTGCGCGCCTCGATGATGGCAGAGCCGCGTCCCCCGTTTTCCGGCCGCTGTCTTGGGTGGTCAGCACCTTCCTTCACACACCGGTGCGCGTTCTTTCGTGTTAATGTTCACACGCAGCACACAAGACACCGGACCGACGTAGCGTCCGTTTGCCATGGGTACATGCGAGATACATATGGGATACATGCGGAATGCCTGCGGGATAGGGGTCACGTGTTTGCGCCAGCCGCCACTCTCTTCATGGCCACTGCTGACGTCCACCTGTGTTCACAGGCGCGCAGGATGAGAGGTCGTACAACAGCTCTCCTCTCAGTGGTCCGCGCATAGGAAGACCTTGGGAAACCGGCTTCATGCGGCGGCCTTTGCCGTGCTGCAGCAGCGCCCCTGCTGGCCGCAGCGACCCTTGTGGGCAGCTTGCACACAGGGATAGATTGGATAGTGCGCCACCGTTAGACACGACCTGTAGAGCTTGCCGCGAACTCTTGCGCCAGTACACGCCACGCACGATCTCAGTGCTATTGTGAGGCACCGCGACGATCGGCTCTTTGATCCCGTGGACCGTCCGGTACGTGTCGATCGCAGCCCGGCAGGTCTTCCAATCCAGGTAGTCGTCGACGATCAGGAAGCCATCGGGGCTCAGGTGTGGATACAGAATCTCGATCGCCTCGTAAGTGGAGAAGAAGGTGTCGCCATCGAGCCGGACGACAGCAAATTGGAGGGCGGGTTCCGCCCGAATGAGCGCTGGAAGGCTGTCATTGAAGTACCCCTCTACGAATCGGAGCCGCGACATGTCAAGCCCCACCGCTTGGGCATCCTTCATCACACGCTGCACGTTGTTGTTGTTCAGGATCTCATAAGTGTGCGAATGCAAGTCCAAACCGCTCTGCATAGAGAGGTGCTTTAGTGTGACGTTGGCTTGTATCGCTGGCTTGTACGCCACTTGGTCGGGGATTCCACGAAAGGAGTCAGCCAGGTAGGTGAGCCGGCCAGCGGCGGATGCTCCGAGTAGTTCCAGCGTTTTCGCAGCCATGAAGGACATGCCGCCACGCCACACGCCAGTCTCGATGACATGGCCGGGCACACCATCCTCGACCGCCGTGGCCACGAGCGCCGAAAACGAATCAAGCCGCCGCTGCCCAGCCATGGAAAGTGCCCATCCATTGGGGGGCCACCGACTCCCATCGATCAAACTGCTGTGCGGGTTGCCTGTTTTGTTGAGGAGCGTGTCGCGGAAGCGGGCAAGCTGCAGCGGGCCTTCCTCCGAGTCCAGGTGGCTGCACCCCCTTTTCGACGCGTCCTCTGCGTTGCTGGCGGCAGTCGCCACGAGCAAGAAGACCAACGTTGAGAGTAGCGACATATCACGTGCTTATCGATCAATGGTATACGTAGGCAGGCGTTGATTGTAGACGCGTGGTGAATCCTGGAAATTCCTGCGATCGTCAAACATTAACGGTAACTGCGCATGCAATCAATTTGCGATCCTCAAGTACAGGTCACACCGCTGTGTATACATGTAAACACATGTGATGGTCTTCCCTTTCATACGGAAGTCGCGTTTGATTGCGTTAGAGTTTCGAAACGCTCTCCTTCTTCGCGCCTTCCCACAGTCGCAGAAAAGCCGCGGATGCTCGGCACGCACGGCATGGAGTGGCACGAGCTCGAGTGCTCGGTACGTACGGCCGGCGGCACCGCCGTGGGCCTGCGCATTGCGCGCTTCGGCGCCTTGGGGGGCCACGAGCTCATCGTCCTCATGCGACAGAGTGGTGCTACTGAGCGAGCACCTCAGCAAGCGCACTCAGAGCGTATTCCCATCGACGAATACCTCGAGGTCAAGCTGAACGGCCTCTCTTCGCTCCACATCGCCCGGCAAACTCCCAACAAGTTCTCGCTTACCCTGCACGGCAGCCCTCAGACGCGTGGCAGTGCGGGATTGGGCTTTGTTGCTCTGGAAGGCTTTGCAACGTTTCTCGAGCTCCTCAAGAGCGGCGACGACATGGTGACGCGCACCGCGGCCCCGACGTATGAGTTCATCCGCAAGGCCCACGAGGACGCGACGCGCCTCGCGTCGCGGCCCGCCACTGGCCGCAGCATGCCAAAGCTTCCGTCTTCCATCGGCGGTCACAAAGCGAGGTCGTCCCTCGGAGGGGCGAGTGTCGGTAGCTGCTCGTCGCCCCGCAAGTATATCGAAGAGATCCCGACCAGCTCCTTCTATTCGGCGCGTCGCGGCGCGTCCGACTTGTGGGGTCTTAAGGCTGGCACGGGTACCCGGCAGATGCTTGCGACCCAGGCCCTCACCAGCGCCCAAGCGCCCGTTGCTCTGGGAGCCATCGCGGGAGCGGGCTCAAAGCTGATCGGACCGCCCGCACATGGCAGCGGCCGGCTCGCCGCCGCATTGCCCTCGTCGTCCTCGCAGTACGGCGTGCGTGACCGCGCACTGCAGGGTACCTCACCTCCCGCGGCGGGCGGGGCGGTGTTCGGCTACATCGACGACGAGTCTGCCCGCCCTGCCGTCGCGCGCCGGCCGGAGGTGAGCTACCAGGCCCGACCCGCCAAGCAGCCCCGCATCCACCAATATGGGCAATATGGCGGGCCGCCGCCACAGCGCTCTGACCATGGGGTGCGCGACGCGGGCGCCGGCGCCGTCGCACCTCGCGCCGTCACGGGCGCCGCCGGCGGGATTGGTGATGGCGGCGGCGGCGGCGGCGGCTTTCGCAACATTGGCAACTCGTGCTACATCAACGCGGTGCTCTCTGCGCTGCTCGGGCTGCCCCCGTTCGTGGCGGATGTACTCGCGAGCGTGCCATTCTTCGCGCCGCGCCTCAACCAGTCCACCCTATTCTCTGCTCTCGTGCCTCTCATCCACAAACGTCAGACAGCGGGCGGTGACGCGCAGCCCGACACGCCGCGGCGGCTCAAGGATGCAATCGCGCGCCGCTCGGCACAGTTCGCGGGCTTCGCGCAGCAGGACGCGCATGAGTTCCTCGCTGATTTCCTCGACGGGCTGCACGAGGAGATGAGCGAGGCGCTCGGCGCAGCGCGCGACGCCGCCCTGCTCTCGGCGGCGCGCAAGGAGGGCGCACAGGCGGACATGGAGGAGGAGATCACCCCGCCGCTGCAGCCCGCGCAGATGGGTGCAGCCGCCGCGGCGCAGGCGCAGGCGCAGGCGCAGGCGCAGGCGCAGGCGGGCAGAAACAGCAGTAGCCCCGCGCTGGCTACGGCCCCGACCGACCCTGGAGCCGCCACCGCTTCGGCCATCGCCGCGGCCACTGCGGCGCTTCCGATCGAAGGTGAGCTGCCATGTGCTCTCAACTTCACGACCGAGATCGAGCACCAGCTCACGTGTACGCAGTGCGGGCACAGGTGGTGCCGCGGCGAGGTGATGCGCCACTTCTCTCTAGACCTGCCGCCCACCGCGGGGTCGACCGCGCAGCGCCCTCCGCCTGACCTGCAAGGCTTGCTCAATGCCTTCTTCGCACCTGACGCTGTCGAGGTGGCGTGCGAGAAATGCGACGGCCGGTCGGCCACCGTCGAGCATCGGATCGTAAAGCTTCCGCGCGTGCTCACCTTGCACCTCAAGCGCTTCGACCACAGTTCGGCGGGCGTGCGCAAGCGCCTCGACACCGTCCGACCGCTGCCAACGCTCTCCCTGCGATTGTGTGCCAAAAAGGGAGCGATCTTGCCGCTCCCGCCCGTGAGCACGCGTGCGCTGGTCGCGGCGCCCTTGGGTGGACTGGCCTGCGCCACCGGGGCCACTGCCATCCTGTGCGCGAGCGGCACGGCAGCCCAGGCGGCGGCAGCGGCCAAACGTTCTTCTGCTGCGATGGAGGCAGAGCCGCCGGGCCGGGCTGCCGATTCCCCTAGCATGAAAGCGCCACGCCGCGCCCTCTCCTTCGGCCCCAGCGGCGGCGACAGCAGTGCCACCGGCGGCGATGGTGGCGGACGCGGCGTCTCGGAAGACGACCGCGGACAGCAGAGCTGCTCGTCGGCGCACCCTTCGCTGCCGCCCTCGTCGCGAGGCCAACAGCTTCAGGTAACGATCCACAGCACTCAGCCTTCGCGCTCGCCGCTCCGCGTAGCACCCGCGGCAGCTCCCGCGGCAGCTCCCGTGGCTGGCCGCCCGCCGTACCACCAGAGGCGTATGGACGACGAGCGTGCGCAGATGGAAACAGCCATTGCCGCGAGCCTCCGATCGGCTCGGGAGGACGAGACTCGCCGCCAGAGTGACGAGACTCGCCGCCAGAGTGACGAGACTCGCCGCCAGAGTGACGAGACTCGCCGCCAGAGTGACGAGACTCGCCGCCAGAGTGGAGGCGCCGGCGCCAGTGCTTCTGTTGCCGCCGCCGCAGGTGGCGCAGGTGGCGTTCATCCTCGCGCCGGCGGCGGTCGCCCCAATGGCGCCGGTGGCGGTGGAGGAGCCGGCGGTCGTGGAGCTGGCGGTGGTTGCGCACGGGGCGCGAACAGGGGCGACGACGGCAGACGGCGGGCGGCGGGCTATGCCGACCTTTACGGCGGCGGCTATGTGGATGAAGAGGAGCAGCTGCGGCTGGCGATGGAGATGAGCCTTGCGGAGGCGGAGGCGGTCGCCGCCCGGCAGCCCGCCTCTGCGCCCGCACCTGCCGCGCCCGCACCTGCCGCGCCCGCTGCCATCGCCGCCGCCGCCGCTGTGGCCGCCGCTCGTAGCGCCGTCGACCTCACTAGCTCTCCAGCTGCACCGGAGGGTTCGGCACCGGCACCGGCTCCGGCGCGCGCAACGGCTCCTGCGGCTGCAGCGGTGGACTCGAGCTTAGACTTGGACGGGGCACACCATTCGGATAGTTTCCGCTCCAAAGCGGCGGCGGCGATCACGCTTGATGAGGGCGACGATGAGGACATGGAAGCCGCCATGATGAGGGCGACTACGGCGGCCGAGGCTGCGGCGGCCGAGGCTGCGGCGGCCGCGGCGGTTGCCTCCGATGACGTGGTCGAGATCGAGGACGGGCCTGCCGAGGCCGCCGGTGCATCGATGCGCTACGAGATCTGCGCGACCGTATGGCATGCGGGCAGCGCGGCAGGCGCCGGCCATTACATTGCAGACGTGCGCCGGCCGCCGCAGGAGGTGGGCGCACCACCCACGTGGCAGCGCTTTGACGACTCCTTCGTGCGCGTGATTGCGAGCAACGCGCCCGAGGTATTTACCAAGGGTTACATCTTCTTCTATGTGCACCGTGAAGCGCTCGGCGAGCACCGCGTGCGGGCGCGTAACAACATGGAGCGGCAGGGTCTCTAGTTGTCCGTATAAGCCGTTGTCCCTACCGAAAGCGGAAAGGATAATGCATTAATGGAACGAACAAGAAATTAAGCGACACGAGCCGGGCGGGACTGGCGTCTGGCCGCGCTTGTGAACAATTTTGCATGTTGTGTATGTTGACGACACACGAAGTTCCGACTTCCAACCAATTTTTGGTCACAAAAAAGAAAAAACAGCCTCGGACTCGCACGTCGCAGCTCTCAAAGGGGATCGCTATCGCGCACCGAACGGCCACAACCACACACGTGTATGTTTCCAAGACCTCGTTGGAAAGATGTGAATGGAGGTCCGGAACGGTCGGCTGCCGGAGCGAATAAGTTCGCGCCGCGTCTGTCGCGCGGACGCGTCCTGCTGGGCATCCGAGGAAAAGTTTGGGGGTTGAGTTTGTCTTGGGTGGTTGGCGCGCTTGTACGGGTATGCAGACCGCCCCGTCCAAGTCGGTCATCATCGGCCCGTCGCCTGGCGCGCTCGGGCGTGTGACCGCCCGCGCGACTGGCGAGTTCGAAGTGGAAGCGCGGAATAATGCCGACCGGCCTTCCAAGCAGGGGGGTGACTCGCTATCGGTTAAATTCTCTGGAACAGCAGCCGCGACGGTCGTCAACATCGAGGAGCTACCCGAGGGCCGGTACAAAGTTTCATTCGTGGCGCCCAATGCAGGAAGCTACCAGGTCACCGTCAAAATGAACGGCGAACACATAAAGGACTCGCCGTTCAAGCTCACCGTGAGCGCGCCAAGCGCGCAGGCCAACATGTGCAAGGTGTCGGGCAAGGGGCTGACGCGCTTGACTGCGGGCGAGAAGGGCTGCTTTCAGGTCACCTTTATAGACCGGTTTGGCGGCATGGCCCCGGCGGCTGAGCTCGACGTCCGCCTGAAGCCCGAGGGCGTGCCCATACCCGGTCCGGACGACCCGATCGAAGTGCCACCCCACGTGCAGAAAATCTTTAAGCAGTTTGATAAGGATGGATCGGGCGACGTTGACTTCAGCGAGCTGAAGGAAGCCCTCGCACTGCTTGGCTACGGCGACGATCGCAAGGCCGCCGCGGTGCTATTGCGCCGCTACGACTCCGACGGCGGCGGCCTTGGGATCGAGGAGTTTACGCAGCTGGTCTCCGACATGGAAATGGCGAAGACGACAGGTTTCCTGATGCTCGGCGTATCCAAGACAGATCACAAGTCAATTGTGGAAGTGAACTTCGAGGTCAAACGCGCGGCAATTTACGATTTGCACCTGGGGCTGGCAGCGAGCGCGGGCGGCGGCTTTCTTGAGGGCAGTCCCTTTTCACTCACAGTGGTGCCGAGCAAGGGGAACGCCGAGAACACCGCGCTGCCGGCCACGCTGATTGAGGCTGGATTGGTGACGGCCGTCGGCGAGGAAGGCTGCTTTGAGTTTACTGCGTACGACGCGTACAAGAACGCGTGCATCAAGGGCAACGACAACATGCGCGTCTCCACGGCCGGGAACGACCAGTTCGAGGCGAACGTCGTCGACCTGGGCACCGGCAAGTACGAGATCCGCTACCGGTGCGACCAGAGCGGCCTCCACAAGATGTTGGTGACCATCGGCGAGAAGCACGTTCGCGGCTCGCCGCTGACTGTCGTATGCAAGCCCGGCCCCATGGTCGTTGACACGTGCGAGGTTCTGATTCCCGAGGAGGTCGTGACAACAGACGCGGGCACCCCCAACTGGCTCAGAATCCGCGCGCGCGACCGCTTCGGCAACGTCACCACCAACGTGCCGCCAGGGATCAGCTTCAACGTTGAGATGCGCCGGCGCAGGTCGTCCGACTCCGACTCGCCCACTCGGGCTAGGGCTAACATCGGGCGGCTAGATGCATCCCAGGGCCAGTGGAACCGCGACGGCGTGTTCGAGCTCGCCTACGTTCCCGCCTCTAGTGGCACCTTCGAAATGCATGTGCTCTGCGTGCGCGATGTGGGTATCGAGGAGGAAGAAGCTGCCAAAAAGGACAAGCGGAAGAAGGATGGGAACGCGAAGGCCGCTAAGGCTCAGGTGCAGGTGCGACAGATAACTGAGGAGGTGCCCGCCTTTCCTACATTCCTCGTGGAGGTGGCGGCTCTCGGACCCGACACGAAAATGTCGACCATCGCCAACGCCAGTGGAATGCAAAATAAGCAGCTGCGAGCAGGCGAGCGACTACGGGTCAACATCGATCTGCGCGACCGCTTCGGCAATCCGTGCTGCTTCCCGGCGAGCTTTTACCAGGACGACTTGTTGCCGCTCAGAGCCGAGATGTTCAAGCATTCAGTCTTGGAGGGCCAAAAGCTCAACCCGTCGGAGGCGGGGCCGCATGAGCTGCAATTGCGTCCAGGCAACGAAAAAGAAGGCACGTACACGGTGCTCCACGTGCTCGTTCGAACGGGCAGATTCTCGGTCGCAGTCTTGCTGGACGGCAAGCACATTCATCGATCGCCCATCCACTTCAACGTCTCTGCCGACGCGCCACTCGGGCGCAAGTGCCGACTCGAGCGGCTCATCCCCGACCACAACCCCGACGACAACCCCGCCGCACGCAACGCCGCACGTTTGACGCAAGGCGACGTGCCCAGTCCTTTTGTGGGCAAGCCCTATGGGCTCAAGCTGCAGTTGCGCGACAAGCACGGCAACGCCATCGACGCTGGCGGCACGCCGATCGAGCTGTCGGTGGACGCGCCGCCCATCATCAAGGGAAGCGAACTGGATCACATCATGGCACCCAAGCTCGAGCAAACAGTGACCGACTTGAAAAACGGCTCGTACCGGATCCAGATAACCGCGATTCAGGCAGGGCTGCACGTGATCACGGTGCACGTCGGCGGGCAAGAGGTCATCGGCTCGCCGCTCACGCTCGTCGTCGAGAAGCCACCCGTGCTCGCCTCGACCAAAGTGGCCGGCAAGAGCCGCGGCGATACGCTCTTTGCCGTCGCCTCCGCAATCTCCAACATGGGCCTCAACTGGGCTTTTTGCGAATGGCTCGGATGCGTATACGAGCAACTCGATGCGCTCGTAATCATCCGCTGGGCGGCTCAGGGCTTAATCCAACATGGCGTACGCTCTGCCTTCAACACGTGGACTGCATTGACCGAAACCCTCCTGTATGAGAAGTCAATCATCGCCCGGACAAGAACGCTGATGGATACATATTGGATTGACTGCTTTCTCAAGTGGAAGCGAAGGACCTGGTTCATCCACCATATGTCTTTGCAGCTTAAATTGTGGTTGAAAGACAGTGATGTATTGCTGGCAGAGGAGCTCTTGATGGTTAGGTACAAAGAAGCGTTCGCATGGTGGAGCGTGTGGCGCCTCAATGCTACGTCAGTCGGTTTGAATTGGGATACCACTTCGAATGCGACATCTGGTCGTGCGACGGATAGTCGTATGGGCAGCGCAGTTGCGGGAATTCTAGATGGCGCAGACTGAGTCGGATGGCTTCAACAGGCGGGCCCCTACTACGGGTAGCGGTAGGGATCACTACCGTACCGGTACCATACGATAGTTAATCTTACTGATCCTAACCTGTGGACCGTGACGCGACATCCGATCCCGCGGCGACGTCCCACCATGCGTCCCACGCCCCACATGCAAGGCCCCCGAAGCTGACGACGAGTGCGGAAACGCAGACCAGGCGAGGGTTGTTCGTCGACCACCGGTAGGTGGACCGGACCGCGCTCCGCGGAAAAGATGGTGAGCATACAGCTGAAACGGGAGAGACGGCCTGAAGCCTGAACGGTTCCTTTCAACTTCTAACTTCTAATATTTGCACATCGCACAAGCGCGGAGCTGGGGAGGGCACGCGCACCTCGGGGGCGACGCGCGAGATGGAGATCGTCATGGAGATCGCCGACGCGAGACTTGGGCAAACAGCGCCGCACTCGGTAGTGGGCACGCATCTGTGATCTGAGGAGCGGTGGCATCGGCGGCGCGTGGAAACAGTGCCCTGACCGATACGAGACGTGTGAGTCCCGGCCGGACACCTGCGTGGGCTGAGAGTGAACCCTTCGCTGTAACGGTACGTTAAACCTTACGATCCGATTCGATTCGATTTTATTCGATTGGCGCGCGCGTCCGCGTCGGCGGCTCGGCGGTCGTCCGTCCTCCGTCGATGACGAGATCATGGCAGTTGTGTCCGGGTACCAGGACACTTTATTACACAAGCGAAGTGCTACTCGTAAACGAAGTGCCGCGCGGGCCACCTAGGCCTCGCAGCTCGCTCCGCCCGCCCACATGCGGCCGGGCCCCTCTCTGCTTTCACGTTTTACGTCACCCGAGAGCGTGTGCACGCCGCGCGCGACCTCGCCATCGCGGCGGACAGCGCACAGCACACCGACGCACAAACCTCCGTCACACGAAATCCAATCTGGCAGACCCTCCACGTCGGCATTTCTGTGGGTTTCCGCACTCCCCAGCACAGCATCCCATGCGCGACCTCCTCACCTCGACAACCACGCCCGCCGCTGCCGCACTGCTGCCGGACGAGGGGGAGGGAGATCCTCCTCCTCCTCCTCGTCGTCGTCGTCCTCCTCCTCCTCTTCCTCTTCCTCCTCGTCGTCCTCTTCGTTGTCCTCGTCCATGTCTTCAACTCCCTGGTAGTCCCCGTCGTCGTCGTCGTCGTCGTCGTCGTCGTCGTCGTCGTCCTCGTCCTCTTCACCGTGACCTTCTTCGGCCTCCTCGTCCTCGTCCTCATCATCCTCGCCCGCGTCTGCCGCCGCGTGCGCATGCGCCTGCCGGAGCATGCCGAAGAGGAAGCGCAGCTTCTGGCGCGAGGGTAGCGCGGCGCCCTCGGCCAGCGTGGTGATGGCCTCCGCCTCGCCGCCCTGCGCAAGCTCGGCGTGCACCTCGGGCTGCCTCCGCTGCTCATGCGTGCGAAAGGCAATCAATCGCTCCTCGACCGTGCGCTGCGCATAGTAGATAGTGCAGCGAACGGGGCGCGTCTGGCCGATGCGGTGGCACCGGTTGAGTGCCTGCAGCTCCTGCCCGGGCTTATCAAACGGCTCGAGCAGGAATACGTGGCGCGCCGCCACGAGCGTGAGGCCAGCGGCCGCCGCGCCCGCGTGCAGCAGAAAGATGCGGCACGTGGGGCGCTGCTGCCACGTGGCAACCGCACTCTCGAGGCTCGCCTGCGCATCACCCTTAGAGATGGTCACGTGAGGCACGCCAGCATGCGCGAGCACGAGGTCGGCGTGCTTGATGGCGGCCCTGTGCTGCGAGAAGACGACCGCCTTGAGCGGCACCCCATTCTCGTCCACTCCGAGCGCCTCCAGGTCCGCTAGCAGCCGCTTCAACTTGGCACTTGGTTTAATCGTCGAGAGAGGCTCTTCAGGCGCCACCACCGCGTGCGCCGCCGCGGGCGCGCGCCCTCCTCCGCGGCCTCCGCCGACGCCACCGCGCGCAGCATGCCTCGGCTGGGATGGCGCCGCTGCGTCTTCGTCCTCGGCATCGTCGGTGCCACGGGATGCATCGAAGCGGGAAAGGCGGAGCGAGCCGATTTGGATTGCATTTCCCTGGCGTGGAGTGGAGCCCGGCCGCAAACCCGTGGCTGCCTGCAGGTGTGCGAGGAAGAGAGGCGACACCGACGGGCAGCGGCCCACGCGCACGCGCTGCTCATGACCGGGCGGCGGCGGCGGCATAGCCTCGTACTGCGCGAGCGAGTACGCGCGCGAGTAGCCGAGGCTGCTGCCTTCGCCCGCGCCCGAAGTCTCGCCGCCGCCGCCGCCGCCGGCGCCAGCACTCTGTGCAGGCAGCGCGTCGCTCGAGCAGCCCGCCCCGGAGGACGAGGACGAGGGACCAGCACCGGACACAGCGTCAGACGAGCCCGCCGCCGCGCCGCCAGCGGCGGCGGAAGCGCCATTGGCGGCGGCGGGATCCTCCTTGACCACCTCGATGAGCATCTTCATCGAAAAGGGCGCGCGGCAGCAGGGGCAGAGCTTGTGGCTGAGCGAAGCGCCCTGCCGCTCCGCTGCCGAGCGGAGGACATCATCCGCCGCAAACCACTTGACCATGCAGTCGCGGCAGTAGAGGTGCGCGCACGGCGTGACCACAATCCCGCCGCCCTCAGCGCCTACGATATCGAAGCAGATGGGGCAGGTGGCGGTGAGCGGCACGCCACGCTCGAGGTTGAAGAGCTCCTGGAAGCCCGCCTGCTCGACCACGTCCGCATCCAGCCCACGCTCATGAGCTGTCTGCAGCTTGGCTGCGTACGGGCGCAGCTCGGACAGCTGCAGTCGCGTCAGTGCCTTGGTGTCGTCCGCCCGCCCGAGCGCCTCAAGCAGCTCAGCGCAGTAATCTGAGCTGAACTTGGCGCGCACACCACCGGCACTGCTGGCGTCGCCGTTGACACCGGCGGCGGCAGCGTCACGCTGCGGTTCGAAGGCGCGCTCCTCGCGGCGGATTGACGCGCTCTTGTCCACGGTCACCAGTCCGGCGTCCGCACCGAAGGCGCGCCGAATGAACAAGATCTCGGCCGTGCGGCTCGCCTCCATAGTACGAGCGGGCGCGCTTGACTCCGGGCGCACGAACACACGCCTGCCGTGCTGGACTGTCGTGAGCAGTCGCTTGGCGTCGTGGTGGCGCTTGGTGAGCGAGTCGACGCCTCCGACGCTCTTTGTGAGCATCTCGGCCGCCTCCTTGCGACGCTCGAGAAGCTCCTTCCCCTCCTTCGTCTTCTCGAACCGCGTTCCTTTGCTGTCCTTCGCGCCCATCTGGGCGCGCTTGGCCGCGACCGCTGCCTCGGCTGCCGCCTCGGCCGCCTTCGCACTCTCATACTCCATGCGCACGACCTCCGCCGCCCGCGCCGTGCCAAGCAGATGCTCCTCCCACTGTGCGCGCTCGCGCTCAAGCGGCAGTGCGAGTCCGTGGGGCTTGGCCGCCTCCTCAAGGACGCGCCGCGCCGCCGACTCGGTGCCCATGTCGACCACGGCCACGCCCGTTTGCGTGCGGCTGAAGCGGACGGACACAGAGGGCGCAAGGGGTGCGACGGCCTCAGGGGCCGAGGATGACGAGGGCGAGGATGAGGACGCAGACGGCTCCTCGTGGACGAAACGCTCGAGCGCCTGAATGAGGTCGTCAGCCGTTGTGCCCGCAGGCAGGCCTCGGAACGTCAGCGCCGACGGCTGCAGCCAGGCCCATTCGGGATGCGCCGTCCTGAGCGCCTCGAGCACGCGTGCAGTCGGCCGCCAGCCGATGGGTGCGAACCGATGACCCTCGGCCTCGGCGAGCGCGCGAAACTCGCCTCCGAGCTCAGCCACCTGGCGCGCAAGGCCCTCGGTACCCACGCCGCAAGCGACTGACTCACGCCGTACGGCGACCGCGATGGCGGCCGACACCTTGCCGCGCAGATCCGCGAACGAGGTGAGAACGCCAGCACGCAGCTGCTCCAAGGGCTCCCTCAAGACGGCGAGGCCGCCGAGGGCGCGAATCGGCGCCGTCTGCGCGAAAGCATGGAGCACGGGCGTGGCGAGCCGCGGGGCCATTGAGTTACAGAGCGCGCGCGCCCGGTCGCGCGCCTCCTTCTCGCTCGAGAGGCACATCTTAAGCGCTTGGGTACGCTTGGCGGCATCATCGCGTAGCTCGAGGAGGTCCTCGGGTGGGATCGAGCGCCGCTTGCACTCGAGCAGCAGCAAATACGGATCGATGCGCGGCTTGTTGAGCACCCACTGCCAGTTGGTAGGATGGTCGGCCGCGCCGGCAAGCAACACTTTGAGGAACTGGCCATCGGCCGGATCCTCGGCGTCCATCGTGTCGAGCACCAGAACGTTAACCAGCTGCTCCTCGCGTCGCTTGAAGGGTTCGGGGTGCTCCCAGCGCACACTGCTGAGCAGCTTTTCGGAGCCAGAGATTCGGAGCTTGCCCCGGATGAGCTCCTTATTGAACTTCTGCTCCTCTTCGGTGGTTACGCTCGCGTGCGGTTTCATCGGCTTCGTGAGTGTCACGAGGCCCGCCTCGGCCTCCGCTCGGCTGCATGGCACCCACACGAGCCGATCAGGCGGCGCTCCCGGCAGCGGCACTAGCGGTGGCGCACGCACGCGTCCCTCCGCCTCAAGCAGCGCCGATTCCGCAGCCTCGAGAGTAGTGCGTCGGTGCGCTGCCACCGCGGCGCGGTAGAGCCAAACGAAGTGCCATGCCGATGTTCGGGAGGCGCTCGAGAGGTGCTCGAAGGATGATACGCCTGCAAGGGGGCCATCTACAGAGGCACCCGCGGCGGAGGTGCGAGACTTGCGCTTGGGAGCGACGCCCTCGGACTTGCGCTTGGGAGCCGCGCCCTCACGCACAAAGCGGCGAGAGCCTTTGGCTGCAGCGCTTGCGGCCGCGTCAGCATCGGCTTGCTCGACTGCGTACGCCCGTGCTTCCGCCTCGGCGGCGGCGGCTGCCTCGTGCGCCTCCGCCTCGGCACGCTGAAGGCCCGCGAGCGCGCCCTCCTCGTCCTCTTCGCCCTCGGGGCGCAGCCGTAGCGCGCAGAGCACCGCGCCCATCGTCACCTGCTCGAGCGCCCAGCGCCAGCGGCTGATCGCACACGCCTTGATGGAGCTCACCTCGGTCAGCTCGAGCTCGCTCAGCTTGGTGCGAGTTTCCTTGAGTTTCGTCGTCAGGCTATCCACCGCGTACGCGCGCGAGCGGTCGTGCACGCGGTTAGTCTGGTTGGCGTGCCTCACCATGTCCGTCTGGCGCGACACGTTGTGGAACCGGTCGCCGTGTTCGCGCTCGGTGTGCGCGCGATCGGCGGAGCCTAGCGCTGAGATGGCCGCGGAGGCACTCATGCGCTGCAGGCACACTTCCTCGGCTTGCTGCACCATGTCATGCATGTCGGGAGCGCCCATCGAGCGCAATCTCGCGCGGCAGATCTCCTCGAGCTGCTTGAGCTGGTCAGAGCAGCCGGCGCCGCCGCCGAGAAGCGGCAGCGCGACACACGCCTCGCGCAGCAGTCTGAGCGCCGTGACGAGCAGCTGTGCGCCCGACAACGCGTGAACGCCGGCCCGGTGGAAAGGATTGTTGGCGAGCCCCACGGCAGGTGGCGCTGCAACGGCCACGCCGCCGCGCATCAGGATGCTCTGCAGCGCGCGGCAGCGCCTAATCTCCTTGACGAAGAGCGCTTCGAGGAACGCGTAGCTCGTAAGCTCCGACTCCGCGAGCTGCACGGCGACGTACTCAAGTGTCTTGGGCGGCAGGCTCAGGATCGAGCGACCGTCAATGTGCGTCTGGCTCTTGGCGTGGCGCATCATCACGCCGCGTAGCAGCACGTGGAGCGCGTCGAGCGCGGTCTCTTGCCGAGCCTCCCAGGGCGTGCCGATGACGTGACGCCAGAAGCCATCCTCATGCCCGGCGCCAAAGGGCGAGACGCGCAGGAAGTAGAGCTCCCCCTGGAGATCATCGATCTTGTCGTACAGGGGTGTGCCACTCACCATCCACCGGCGCGGCGCGTGCAGCCGCTCGCACTTGCGTGCGAGCTCGGTGGTGGAGGAGCGCACCTCCTGCATCTCGTCGAGCACCACCCGACGCCACGCGATTGCGCCCAGTGCGCTCGTGCACTTGTCGAGCGCGCCGTACGTGCTCACCACGATGTCGTGCTCAGCGAGCTTCGCCGCCGCCGCGCGCCACAGCCCGGCGGCATCCCGGCTGATCAGATCCGCGTTCGTGTACTTGGCCACACGCAGAGGTGAGCCCGCCCCCACGCTCTTGGTGATCTCTGCCAGCCATTGCGAGACGAGCGTAGGCGGCACGACGATGAGCGTGGCGCGCGAGGGCAGGCAGCCTTCGGCGGTCGGCTCCAACGGCTGCGCGAGGGTCGCAAGCACGAGCGCCACCACCTCGAGGGTCTTTCCCAGCCCCATCTCATCGCACAGCAGGCCGCCGTGCATCACTGGCGGCGCGCCCAGGCGCATTTCGCCGAGCTGAGGCGAGTAATAGAAGGCTCCGCCGTCGGCAAACGGGCGGACCTCCCAGAAGAGGCCGTTGATGCCACGTGGTAGCGCCTCCATGTCGACCATCCACGCCACCGCCTGCTGCTGGTATGGCTTGAGCGTGAGCGCGAGGCCTTCCTGCTGCACGTGTGCGCGGTAGCCGCAGTGCTCCGTCGCCTTAAGTAGTCCCTCGAGCGAGAATGGAGGCGCCGCCGCGCCACCATGGCTCAGGAATGAGGCCGGGTACGTGGGCAGCGCGTCCACAGGCGTTGGGGCCGCGCCATGCGGGGGCAGGAGGCGCTCGAGGATGATGCGAATCGACGGGTGCGCGATCAGGTACAGCAGCAGACGGCTGATGTACACGTGCATCGTTAGATGCACAGACGGCTCCGCTCCGTCGTCCTCCGCCTCCGCCTGCGCCTGCGCCTCTGCCTCCTCCTCCTCCTCGACCTTGGCAACGCTCGCCTTACGCGAGCGCTGCCTCTTGTTTCTCGGGCCGCCGTCGCCGCCGCCGTCACCGCCGATGGAGCCGCCGCCGCTGCCACCGCTTCCCTTGCCGCTTCCCTTGCCGCCGCTTCCCTTGCCGCCCACGCCGAGCTCCGGCGGCGGCACAATGACGGTGCGCAGGAGCGGGCAGCCCCACAGCTTCGGATCGGGCGCGGTGAGCGTCCCAAGGGCCTCGAGCAGCTCCACTGCCCATTCCTCGGTGCACATGAACTCGCCCTCGTACAGCGCCTTGAGCAACGCGTTCGCGCTCACGAAGCCCTGGCCGAGCACCTCTCCGGACTCCTTGTGCCAAGTCTCGGTCGGCGCCGTGGACTGCGCCTCCTTGACTCCGGGGATCTTGTGCCCCCAACCCCACATGGCGTCTGTCTCGCGCGGCTTAACTGGCTTGTCAAGCAGCCCGAGCTTGCGCGGAGCGCCCTTGTCGAAGAGCCCCGTGCCGGTCAGCTCGATGCGCAACGATCCAACCAGGCGGAAGAGGTCGAACTCGGTGCCGCGGCGGGCTGCGCGCAGCCCACCCTTGTCGGAGGCCCAGCTTTCCCGCTCGTCGGCGTTCAGGTGGATGGGCTCGGCGGTCGCCAGCGATATGGTTGCCGGCGGCTTAGAGTGCGTCTGGAAGTGAATCAGGCCGTTGGACGGCCTCTCCATCGCTGCGTCGGCAGCGTCCTCGTCTTCTTTCTTCTTCTTCTTCTGGTTGCCCTTGCGCTTCAAGGAGCCAGCTGCCGCCGAAGACGACGCTGCTGCAGCCACTGCTTTCTTGGACCCTCCCTGCCTGGGCGCCGCGTACTGCTCGTAGTCGTCCTCTTCCTCCTCCTCCCACTCTTCCTCTGCGCTCCGGATCGGGCGCTTCTTTCGCGGCATCGTCGTCAAGCTTGGTGAGCGGCACTTTCGAGGACAGTTTTCTAGTTGCGATTTTCACACAAGAACACAGTGCATGTACAGGACCATGTACCTTCCGTAGGCTCGCTACATGTAGAGGTCCAGCAAGATCTCAGGGGTATCTGGTCACGTGCGTAAATGTATCTCGAAATAGAATCAACACGTTTTGCGATAAGTGAAAGTCATCCCGAGTTGACCGGAAAATTGGCAAGCGGTCGCCTTCTTGGCGCGGGGAAGCGCAAGTTTGCGCAAGTGGGTGAAGCTCAATCACAGACTTCCTGGAGAATTCACAGTGCCCTCCCTGTGTTTTGTGAGTCCGTGCCACACGCGATCCCTTTGGCGCGCAGTATCGCGTTGGCTCGGCCTCGCTTTCAGCCCACGGGCGCAAGCGGCCGTCCTTCAGCCGGAGGGCTTCCACAAGTCCCGGCACAGCCCTATCACGCGTTGCAGCTCGAGCCCTTTTCTCCAGAACAGCTCGTGGCGTTGGAGAAGACGATCTTCTGCGTGAGCGCCGTGCGCGGCTACGCACCGCCGCTGCAGACATACCGTGAAGCGCGTGATGGCCGCGAGAACAAGATGTGGATGGCAAGTGTCACCTCCGAAGGCATCGAGTTCTCAGGCCTCTGGAAATTCTCTCAAGAGGAGGCACGCTGCTCAGCGCTTCGCACTTGGCTTGACGCGCACAACCACGATGGGCAGATCTTCGAGACGTTCGAGCGCCAGCGCTACTTGACGAGCGTTGATCGGGGCAAGTCCAAGGGTCCCGGACCGAGCGCGCCTCCTGGTGGCGACGGCCCGCCGCATGGGCGGCCCGTGCCGCTGCCGCATGGGCCGGGCCCGCCGCACGGCCTCGGCCCGTCGCCGCACGGCCCGCCGCCGCCGCACGGCCCGCCGCCGCCGCACGGCCCGCCGCCGCCGCATGGGCCGCCGCCGCACGGGCTGCCGCCGCACGGCCCCTCCCCGCCGCATGGGCTGCCGCCGCCGCACGGCCCACCGCCGCATGGCCCGCCGCCTCTTCTACTCTCGAGAGAGGCAGGAAGGCGATCTCTGCCGATGGCGCCGCCTCCGCAGCCATCCAATCACGGCACTGAGTTTCCGCGTGACTATGACTTTCCCAGCACGCCACCAGAGCAAATGGCCCGAGCGCGAGGGGTCGATCCGATGCAGTTGACGCTGCCGTCGATGCTGCCTCCTGTCCCTGGCCGGCCCCTTTGCAAGGACTTCCAAATCGGCCGATGCCGGCAGATGTTCAGATGCCGCTACTCGCACGCCATGCCCGAGGCCCTCGTCGACAGACCCATCGGCGGCGACGTTGGCGAGCTGCGGACTGGCCCACCCGGGGGACCACCCGGGGGACCCGGGGGACCGCCCGGTCCGCCTGGGCCGCCCGCCCCGCCCGCGGCATTCGGTGTCCTAGCGCCGCCATCGTTCTTCGTGAGCCCCGAGCCGATCATCATCCCGCTCACCACGACGCAGCGGTCGGGCATGTCACTCGACAAGCTGATCGAGATCCGTCGCACCTCGCGCGCCAAGATCGAGCTCAAGACGGAGCGTCCGGGGGGAGCGGGCTTAAGCTCATCTTCGATCAAGATTAGCGGCTCGTTGCGCGCTGTCGAGCTCGCGATGCCGATGGTACAGTCCATGCTCGCCACTGCGGAGGAGACGTGGTCGCGCGCGCAGGCGCAGCTCGCCGGCGGCGCACGCTCGAGTCGCACAAGCGACGAAGACGCGGCCGACGAAACGGACGAAACTTTGGATCGGGCGGCTGGTACGGACGGTGTGGAAGAGGACGACGCGCCGACGGAGGAAGCGCATGCACCAGCGCAAGCACCAGCGAGGGACGCGCCGCACGCAGCGCCGGCACAGTCAAGGAGCGGGGCGTGGTTTTCAACGGTAGGCGAGGCGGTGACTTGGGGTCTTGAGGCAGCCCCGTACGATGGTGGAGCAACGCAGGCGCTTGACGCCGCCGCACCGTCGGATGAGCGCTGGGGCGCTCGTAACGGCGTGGCTTCAATTGCTTGCAAGTTGGGAGCTATGAAATTGAGGCCACAGGAAGGCAGCGACCCCAGCGTGCCCGCCTCTGCAATCGCTGACGTGGCCTCCTCGCCCGCGTCGGCAGCGGCGACTATGTTGCCTCAACATCCGCGTCGGCGCAACATGCCATGCCCGTGCGGCAGCGGCAAGCTCTACCGGCATTGCTGCGAGAAGGCGATTTCGAGGGAGCTCCTATCGGGTCTGCATGTGAGTCGCCAGGAGCCCTCCGAGGGAGGAGGCACCGGCGCCGGTGGGCGCGGTACCGGCAGTTCCGGCGGCGGCCGGGCTGGCGATGCGTCCCTAGCGGAGATAGTCGCGGCGGCGCCGTTCCCTCCACGGGCCGCACGCTGGGGCATCGGCGCGCCCATCGTGGCAATGCGCGACCGCGAGGGCATGGGCGGTGCCGGCGCGAGCGCGTGCGTGGTGTGTAACACGGCACCCACAGACCACGCGTTCGTGCCGTGCGGCCACCTGTGCTTATGCGTTGACTGCGGCGGCAACTACCTCTCCGCGCCGCAGGACCATCCGTGGAGGCTCTCTGGCTGCCCGGTATGCTGCACAGCCTACCAGACGGTGATGCGCATCTACAAGGCAGGCGCGACCACCAGGACCTAGGGCCTGACTGAGGTTGCTGGGGCAGAATGGGCTAGTTTGAGGGGCGGCGCCAGCAAACACAGGCGAGGGCGCCTCTGCCGGCTTCACGCGCGGGATTGGGATTGGTGGCGGGGTTAGGATGGAGCAGGTTGGCGACCGACAACGCATGCCCTTGCCGGAAGCGAACACTGCCAGGTATGTGACCATGGGGCCAAGACAGACGATGGGAGAACAGGGTTACCCTACGGGGGTGGCTGGAGTGGCCGAGGAGCGTGGCAGGTGTTCAGCGGAGCGTTCGTGCTGCAGGCCGCAGGCGCGACGGTGCCTCAGTCATTTTACGGTAGGTCACAAGAGGGTGATGTTGCAGGCGCGATGGCGCCTCTCTCCCATGTGGGCGCTCGGAAAGGATGGGGATCACGGAGGTCGGACCGGACCCGGGGACCGGACGCAGATGGGTATTGGATGCATGTGGAGAGCGCGTAGGGTGGAGGACGGACGCACACGACGTTTCCCATTTTGCGAACGAGTGGTGGCGGTGTGTGTAGTTCGTAGTGGTGGCGCGTGGCGGTGTCCAGACAGGTTGGCCGATGGCCATTTATGATTAGCTGAAACCTCAATCTTCCTCTAAGCACTCCTGTCGTGGACACTCCTGAGGAACCAAATGAAAAATAATCCAGTTTGCAACCAAAATAATCCAGAAAAAGTTATTTTCGTAGGGGCATCAATCTAGTCATCCGGACGTCCAGGAAAAGTTATTTTCGAGGGGCATCGAATGGGCGATTCTCGCGCCTTGAGGGCGTTTCTCGCGCGTTGAGGTGTGGAACGGACAAGTTACGCTTTCGCGCATCGAAATCGCGAGAAGACCATGCTCAGGATCGTCGTCGCTGCGTCGCTCATTGCATCTGGCGATGCGCTCAACGTGCCTGTCGCGGGCATGTCTCGTCGTGCGGCCTTTGCCAAGGCCGCCGCGCTGATCCCGCTCGTGCCTCTCGCCGCGTTCGCCGAGCTCAAGCAGGCGTCAGATGCGGATGTCTACGCACGCGCAGACGCGGGCAAGCTCAACGCAGCCCGCGTCATCGAGCGTGCCAAGGCAGGCAAGCTCGTCAATGGCGCAAGCGCCACCTGCGACGAGCTCGCCGACATCCTCGCGATCGACCGCCGTGCTTTCCAGTTCGAGAAGGACAAGCTGGCCTCGATGCCCAATGACTCCCCACAGAGGCAGACCGTCGCGAACGCCCAGAAGGCGATCGGGGTCCAGATCAAGAAGATTAAGGACCTCGAGAAGACCAAGTCGTGCCCGGGGCTGAAGCAGGCGTCAGACGAGGAGGTCTACGAGCGTGCGGACGCGAACAAGCTCGGCTACGCCCGCGTCATCGAGCGTGCCAAGGCGGGCAAGCTCGTCGATGGCTCGAGCGCCACCTGCTCCGAGCTGGAGAAGATTATCCGCGTCGACAAGGAGGCCGTCCTGTTCGAGAAGGACAAGCTCGAGGCCATGCCTAACGACCCCGCGCAGAAGAAGATCGTCGCGGACGCCGAGAAGGCCATCGAGGCCCAGATCGTCAAGCTCAACAACAAGCGCAAGGAGAAAAAGTGCACAGTTAAGTAAGTAACATTAACATTAAGTAGTAAGTGAAAATCGCCTCGAAAAAAGCGTACACGTGGCGAGGGGGTTACCCCCAGGCATACTAAGAGTGCACGGTGTGAGGAGACTGAGGAGAAGAAGTGCAACTGTGAACTGACTCTGAGGCTGCCCCTGACATGGATTCCAGGATTGTGACCGCAAGTGATCCACAAGAACGATCACATCAGACGGAGAGTCGAGAAAGTCAGAGAGGCAGTGGAATATCGCTCGTCTTGACACATCTCATAATAACAACCCTTGCATCATTTTATTATTTTGATGTTGAACAGCGACACTGACTGCGGCCCCCCCCAAAATTGGCGGCCCCGCGGCCGCGCGCGCGCTTTCCCGCCTCCGGCTCCGCCTATCGCATTCTGCGCCGAGACGTGCAACTGGGGTCTGGGCTTCCGACGCCGATTGCGCGACGACGGCGGCATGGACGGCGGCCCCGGCTCGGAGTTCCGCCCGGCCCCGCCCCTCGGGCCGACGGCATGGAATGAGACCGTTGGACCTTCAGTACAAGATAAACGGGGGAGGGGACGCGATGCCGGTGGCAGCTCTGAGACACATTCGTCGGGGCAACGTCGGATTGATCCTCGCGCTTTGAGGGGCGACGTCGGGGTTTCGTTTGGGCGTTTCTCGCGCCTAGAGGGCGTTTCTCGCGCCTTGAGGTGTGGAAAGTTTCGCGCATCACTCTCGCAAGTGATCAACATGCTCTACAAGCTCATCGTCGCTGCCGCGCTCATTGCATCTGGCGATGCGCTCAACGTGCCTGTCGCGGGCATGTCTCGTCGTGCGGCCTTTGCCAAGGCCGCCGCGCTGATCCCGCTCGTGCCTCTCGCCGCGTTCGCCGAGCTCAAGCAGGCGTCAGATGCTGAGGTCTACGGACGCGCAGACGCGGGCAAGCTCAGCGCCGCCCGCGTCATCGAGCGTGCCAAGGCGGGCAAGCTCGTCGATGGCTCGAGCTCCAACTGCCAAGAACTCGCCGACATCATCGCGGTCGACCGCCGTGCTGTCCAGTTTGAGAAGGACAAGCTGTCCTCGATGCCCGATGACCCCGCGCAGAAGAAGGTCGTCTCGGACGCCGAGAAGGCGATCGAGGCCCAGATCAAGAAGCTGGAGGGCCTCGAGAAGTCCAAGTCATGCGCGGGGCTGAAGCAGGCGTCAGACGCGGAGGTCTACGAGCGTGCGGACGACAACAAGCTCGGCTACGCCCGCGTCATCGAGCGTGCCAAGGCGGGCAAGCTCGTCGATGGCTCGGGCGCCACCTGCTCCGAGCTGGAGAAGATTATCCGCGTCGACAAGGAGGCCGTCCTGTTCGAGAAGGACAAGCTCGAGGCCATGCCCAACGACCCCGAGCAGAAGAAGATCGTCGCGGACGCCGAGAAGGCCATCGAGGCCCAGATTGTCAAGCTCAACAACAAGCGCAAGGAGAAGAAGTGCAACTGAGGCGTGGGGCGCATGCTGCCCTCATATTACCCTCATATTTATTGTGACGAAACAGAGAGCGGAGTATCGCTCGTCGTGACACAGATCTCATATTGGTTGTGTCACTCAGCTGCCGGTCTCAACTGAGGGTTGCCGCATGCATCTAACACTCGTTGGAGGGTGAGCGTTGGTCTGCGTTCCATGCCGGACTGTCCCGCATGATGGCCTGGTCAGGCGATAAGGGTTCAAAATTCTTATTTAGTATATAATTATTTGGCACCAGGTCGCCATGCTACACCTTTACGGTCCTTCACAGTTTAGAAATCTTATTTAGTATATAATTATTTGGTGCCAGGTCGCCTACACCTTTACGGTCCTTCACAGTTTAGTACCACCAGAGGCCTCAGGCACGTGCCCCTGGCAACGACCTTCCGTTAGCTGGAAATGCGCCACCCGACGCCGTTCGAGACGCCGTGCCGAGGAGCCGAGCGGCTCAGGGGAAAGGACAGCCAGTAAGAGTGCGCGCAATTCAGCTGCCGAACCCCTTCAATCGAGCTTCTTCAAGCTTCTTCAAGAGCACCTTGGCCTTTCGAGCAAAAGGGTTCGAGCATGTTCCGGGTTGCTCCGATCGAGCACCCGTTTCGCGGCGTCTTGGGAGCCCAGAATCGGCACGAGATCGGGTTTCGCGCCAAACGTCTTACCAAACGTCTCCGAGAACTGGTGAGAAGGCTTGAGGTTGGTGCGCAGCTCGAAGCTCAGAGGCTGGAAAAAGTCAAGGGGGAAAAAGTCGATGTCCTGCCTCCAGTCCTGCCTCCAGTCCTGCGGTTGATCGCTCACTCACGTTGTGTACTTGTGTTGAACAGCAGGAGCACACGCGTACTGCCGTTGTGCTGACACGCATCGTATACCAGGACGGCGCGTCGTTCTGATGTTATTCACAGCGCAGAGCACCCAGACATTGAGCGCGGGGGGACCGCGACGAAACTGATTGACTGACTGACCCTGACATAAAAGGCAGCCCCTCCTTTTCTTTTGTGAAAGGGGGCACTCACGCCGTGCGGCGCCGGGCCGACTCCCCTGTGGGGAAAACGGGGAGGACCTCATTAAAAGGGACCGCCCCAAACTCGTCTCACTCTTGGACCATGTTATCTTTGTGCTGCCCGATCTCATTGACGCGCGAGCCCGAGCCCGATGATTCCGTCGAGATGGGCACAGCGTCGGCCAAGAATGCCAGGAAGCTCGAGAGCCGTTCCCAGAAGGCGAGGCTCAATCGTGCCCCCGACAGCTCAAGCGATCTCTGGGACGACATCTCCAACGACCTCAAGGAGCTGCAAACCCGAAGCCGCGGTGGTGTCATCGCGAGTACTGACCTCAACGACGCTGCCATCGAAAAGCTGGCAAATGACAAGATCCAAGCAGCGGTCGCGGCTGCGGTGAAGGCGACGCGGGCGGAGGCGGCTGAGGCGCAGAAAGCGGCCATCGAGAAAGCGGTGGCCGCCGTCCGCGAGTCTGCTGTGTCCGATCCTCAAGGCGAGCTGGTGGCTGCGCTTGAGGCGGCCAAAAAGGAGGCGGCGCAGGCGCAGGCGCAGGCAGTGGCGGCCGCAGTGGCGGCGGCGCAGGAGGTGGCGCTCAAGTCGCAGCAAGCCGCCGTCGAGGCGGCAGCGGCGGCCGCTCGCAAGTCTGCTTTGGGCCTCGCGTTGGGCGATCAGCAGGGCGCGTTGGCGTTAGCGGCGGAGGCGGCCAAGATCGAGGCAAAGGCAGAGGCCGCGGCGGCGCAGGCGCAGGCAGTGGCGGCGGTCCGGGCGGAGGCGGCGGAGGCGCGGGACGCCGCCGTCGAGAAGGCGGCCGCCGCCGCTCGCGAGTCTGTGTTGGGCGATCAGCAGGGCGCGCTGGCGGCGGCGGTTGAGGCAGCCAAGGCGGAGGCTGCAGCGGCCGTCGAGGCAGCCAAGGCGGAGGCTGCAGCGGCCGTCGAGGCAGCCAAGGCGGAGGCCGCGGCGGCCACGGCCGAGGCCGCGGCGGCCGTCGAAGCAGCCAAGGCGGAATCGGCCCAGGCGCTCGAAGATCGAACAGCTTTAGAGATGGCTTTGGCGGAGGCAACAGCTCAGGCGACGGAGGCGGAGGCGGAGGCGGTGGCGGCAGCAGTGGAGAAGGTGCGGACAGAGGCGGCGCAGGCGCAGAAAGCGGCCGTCGAGGCGGCCGCCGCCGCTGCTCGCAAGTCCTTGTTGGGCGATCAGCAGGGCGAGCTGGCGGCGGCGATGGAGGCAACCAAGGCGGAGGCTGCAGCGGCCGTCGAGGCAGCCAAGGCGGAGGCTGCAGCGGCCGTCGAGGCAGCCAAGGCGGAGGCTGCAGCGGCCGTCGAGGCAGCCAAGGCGGAGGCGGCGGAAGCTCGGAGAGCCGTGGCGTCGGCGGTCGAGGCGGCCGCGAGGGCAGCAGCCAGGGCAAAAGAGGCGGCGGCCGACTTGACGTTCAGAGCGGAGGCGGCCGAAGCGGAGTTGGCGACGGCCAGTTTGCGCTGGGCCCAGGCGAAGGCCAAGACAGAGGCGGCCGAGGCAGAGGCGGCGGCGCGTCAGGCTGTCATTGAACAGATGCAATCGGCCCAGCTTGCATCGAGCGCGCTCGTGGCGGAAGCCATGGAGACGGCGTCCAATGCCGAGCAGCGCGCGGCTGTGGCCGAGGCGGCGTTGCATGCGCGCTCCACCGCGGCGGCGGGCGTTGGCGCGGCGGAGGCCCAGTTGGCCCAGGCTCAAGCGGAGACAGCGCAGGCTCGGGCAGAGGCAGCGCAGTTTGAGGCGGAGGCAGCGCAGTTTGAGGCAGAGGCAGCGCAGGCTCAGGCGGAGGTCGCTGAGCTGAGGCAGCAGCTGGAGGAGGCGGCGCAGGCCCAGGCGGCGAGAGCCGCCAGTGGCCCATCCTTAGCCGCAGAGGTTGCTGAGCTGAAGCAGCAGCTGGAGGAGGCGGCGCAGGCCCAGGCAGAGGCAGCTCAGGCTGGGGCGGAGATCTCAGAGCTGAGGCGGCAGCTGGAGGAGGCGGCGCAGCTAGGGCGGAAGGCTGGGGTGGAGATCTCTGAGCTGAAGCAGCAGCTGGAGGAGGCGGCGCAGCTAGGGCGGAAGGCTGGGGCGGAGATCTCTGAGCTGAGGCGGCAGCTGGAGGAGGCGGCGCAGGCTGGGGCGGAGGCGGTCAGCACGGAGGAAAGGTTGGCGACCGGGCGCGAGACTGCTGAGGCGACCGCTCGAGCCGAGGCGGAGGCGGCCGTTGCGAAGGCAGCTTTGGCGTCCGAGCGCGAGGCGCGTGCAGCCGCCGAGGAGCGTGCTGCCACCTTCAAAGAGCGCCTCGACACTGCCGAATGGAGCGTTGAAGAGGCTGAGGCAGAGGCCGCAGAGCTGAGGAAGCAGCTGGCAAAGGCAAAGGAAGCAGTTGGCACATCGCAGGCGGTGGCAAATTCGGCACAGGCCGAGGCAGAGGTCGCCGAGCTCAAGCAGCAGCTGGCGACGGCGACGTGGAACAGCGAGGAGGCTGAGGCAGAGGTTGCCGAGCTCAGGAGACAGCTGGCGACGGCGATGGCGCAGAGCACGTCGCAGGAGGCGGCGGAGCCGGCAAATGCCGAGGCCGAGGTCGCCGAGCTCAAGCAGCAGCTGCAGTCGGCGATGGCAGAGGCGGCGGCAGCGCAGGCGTCGCTCGCTGCGGCGCACGAGGTCGTAGCGAGCCAGGACGTTGCCTTTGAGGCCGCAGTGAAGCGGGCGGTGACGGTTGAGCGCGCTGTGAAGGAGACGGTGGAGGAGGCGAGGAGAGCAGCAGCGAGCGAGGCGCGAGCAGAGGCAGCGTCCCTCGCCGCTGTCGAGCTGGAGGCTGCTGTCTCCGCTGCGCGCGCCCAGGCAACCTTAGCGGCGGAAGCAAGAGCGAACGAGGCTGTTGCGACCGCGACGGCGAGAATGAATGACGCCGTCGCGAAGCTTGAGGCTATGCGCATGGTACACGCGGCCGAGCTCGCGCGCAAGGAGGTTGCGTTCTTCTCCGAGCAGGAGAAGATGCTCTCGTCTAGGGAGGGCGTGAGCGCAGAGCTCGACGCGGCGCGTGCTCAAATTGCCGAGCTCACGGAGCTGACCGATCGGCAACATGAGGCGCTGATGGAAGCACGCGCGGCGGCGGCAGCGATTGAGGCGGCCAAGGCGGAGGCTGCAGCGGCCGTCGAGGCAGCCAAGGCGGAGGCCGCGGCGGCCATGGCCGAGGCCGCGGCAGAGAAGGCTTTGGCTGAGAAGGCTTTGGCTGAGGCGAAGACGGCGACCGAGAAGTCGGCGGCCGAGGCGAAGGCGGCGGCCGAGAAGTCGGCGGCCGAGGCGAAGGCGGCGGCCGAGGCCGCGGGCACCTTGTCACCGTGGGCGGCGGCGGCGGCGGGCGATCCTGACAGCTCAGCAGCCCTGGCGATGCTGCAGGGGCAACTCGTGATCGCTATGGCCGAGAAAGACACGAAGGCGGCCGAGTTGCTGCATACGCAGGAGATGCTTGCCCAAGTGAAGACAGAGCTGCTCAACATGACGATGGCGCTGGAGGAGACAGCGCAGGCTCAGGCTCAGGCGGAGGCAAAAGCCAAGTCTGCGAACCCGGGAAATATGATCAAGGGGCTTCTGAACAAAACCAAGCAGGAGGCCGAGGCAGTTGTGAACAAGACCAAACAGGAGGCCAAGGCGGCTGCGCAGCGGGCCGGCAGTGGCGTGGATGCGCTCGCGGCGCAAGCACGGCGTCTCAGCACGTTGTCTCAACATGACACAGGGCACGACAACGAAGCGCTTGGCGACGAAGTAGTGGACGAGCACGAGCCAGCTGAGAAGGAAGATCGTGATGAGGCGCCAGCCGTCGTCTCGTTCGCCAAGCTCGCCACCCCGGGGGAGAAGCTCAAGGGACTCGGCGCGGGGCTATTCGAAAAGACCAAGCTGGGTGCGAATGCATTCGCGGCGCAAGCACGTCGTCTGAGTGCGACGTCCCACCATGAATCGGTGCATGGGGACGAACAGGAAGACGACGAACAAGCTGCGATTCTTCGACGTGAGCTCGGTCTCCGAGGCACCCCCGCTGAGGTGGCCAAGCAGGCGGCGGAGGCTCTGGGCTTGACCGAGACGGCTGGTCTCTCGACGAACGCCCTCATGGAGCGCTGCCTAGCCGAACTGGAGGGTGACGAGGGTGACGGTCTAGAGGGTGATGAGGTCAACTGGCGCGATGAGGCGGCGCCGGCGGTGCCGCTGGACGACGATGTCGCCGATGAGGCGGTGCTGCCTGCGCCGCTGGACGACGTCGAACCCGACGAGGCGGTGCCGGACGCGCCGCTGGACGATGAGGTCGCCGAGGATGAGGTCGCCGAGGATGAGGTCGCCGAGGTCGACGACCGGCTCCAATCGATCTTGTACCGTCGCCGTCAGAGCGCTGAGGCTGCCGCCAAGGAGGCCAAGGAGGCCAAGCTCGCGAAGCCAGCAGAGAAGATGAAGGGGCTGTTCAGTATGACCAAGCAGGCAGCCGAAGCAGCTGCCAAGAAGACCAAACAGGCGACCGAGGCAGCTGTGAACAAGACGAAACAGGCGACCGAGGCAGCTGTGAACAAGACCAAGCAAGCGACCGAAGCAGTGGTGAATAAGACCAAGCAGGAAGCCGAGGCGGTTGCGCAGCGGGCCGGCAGGGCAGGCCGGTCACTTGGCAGCGGCGTAGATGCGCTCGCAGCGCAAGCACGTCGTGTCAGCGGCGTCAGCAGCATCGACGAGGGCTGGCCTACCAACAGGAGTGAAGCTGACTATGAGGGCGAAGAGGAAGAGGAGAAGCCTGACCTCTGGCCTGATGCGCCTGACCCATTTGCCTCACCCTTAAAACCGCCGCCGCCGCCGCCGCCGCCGCCGCCGCGAACGCCGCCGCCGCCGCGAACGCCGCCGCCGCCTCGAACGCCACCGCCGCCGCCGCCGCCGCCGCCGCCGCCGCCGCCACCGCCGCCGCCGCCGCCGCCGCCGCCGCCGCCGCCACCAACACCACCATCCTCATCGCTCATCTGGGATGATGAGCCGGCAGATGATGAGCCGGTGCTGCTCGCAGATTCCGCCCCGCCCCTTCACGGACGCGTTCGCGAGGCACCGCCGCCGCCATCTTCCTCATCGCTCATCTCTTGGGATGATGAGTTTGCGCAGGCACCAGCGGCGCAAACTTCATGGGATGATGAGTTTGGGCAGGCTCCAGCGGCGCCGACGGCGCCATCCTCTTCATCGCTCATCTCTTGGGATGAGGTCTAGCGAGACGAGCAGCTGGATGTGAGGAGGTGATGTGGTGGAGTTAGTGAAGGTCTGTGTGAGTGCCCCGAGGGGCTCGGTATCTTGTGTTTGACGGCTGTGCATGCGCGTGTGTCTGTGTGCGAGCGTCTGATGTGTGCATCTGTTATCTGTAGGGGTTCGGTGCCTTGTTCGGTGCGCCTCGGCCGCGGTTGGTGTCGGGAAACTCGTCGCTTGACCATTAGCAGTACTCGTACTGTTACAGGGTGTACAGATGTGCGGCTTTTGGTTCTCAGGTCACTGCTCAACACTTGTTGCTGAGTTTTTGGAACATGTTCACACCCTGGAGTTCACAGTCAATAAACTCGCGACACCCAAGACACCGGGGGCGCAACCGCGCTGGGACGCTGTGTCCTCGCCTGCTGGGCGCGGCATCCTTGGATGTCAATAACCGCACCCGCAACCCTCTCTGCGTCTGCGCCGGCGCTACGATCTCTGGCTCTTTCAAACGCAGCCAATGTTATCCTCACCACCTTCACCGACGCTGCGGGGCTCACGTTTGCGCTCAACTGGGCCTTGTACATCGCAAGATCTGGCCAACGGCCGACCATCGGCCTAGACGGGCCGCCACCGCGGCAAGCCAGTGCGCAGTGGGACCAGACCAACGCGCTGGCGTACACGCTGCCCGCCGCAGGCGGCCATGCCGCAAGCAACGGCCTCGCTCGGTGGACGCTTCGATGGGTCGGCCTCGCGAGACTGCTCGACCTTGGCGTCAACGTGCTGCTCTCAGACACTGACGTCGTGTGGCTGCGCAATCCCGCGCCCTACTTTGCCGCGGTGCTCGCGCTGCACCCGCTGCTCGATGTTGCGTTGGGCACCGACCATGCCACGTATGCCGAGGTCTTCAGAGATGACGTGCTCTACTCCTCGACCGAGCCGCCTACGCGCCGCGCGCTGCTCGCGCACTGGCAGCGCGTCAACAGCAGCCGAAGCGCGACTGCTGGCGTGTCCGAGCAGATGTTCTCGCCATCGGTGCTCGACTTTGACCTCGATCCATACCCAGCAAACGGCGCGCGCGATGGCACGTGGAACCCGGGCGTGCTATTCGCACGCTCGACGGTGGGTGGACGCGCATTTGTGCAGGCGGAGCTCGCCGAACTCGCAGCGGCGGGCACGAACCTGCGCGCGCGGGGGCTCAAGGACGCAGTGGAGGTGTCCGACCAGTCGGAAATGTGTCGACTGCTCCAGCATCTGATACTGTCCGACGCCGGCGAAGGGTGGACGGGCCTCGACCACGCACGCCACCCTCTGGACACCAGTCTGCTTCACGTGCCACTCGAGCTGCCGCCCGAGGCTGCGGCCGCCGCCGCCCAGGCGGCCACCTTCGGCCTCGATGCGGCGGATGCGACGCTGCCGTGGGCGTGCGATGGCACGCTGACCATGGATCCTGACTCTCGCCGAGGCTGGCGTCGGCGTGGTCGTGGAAAGCGCCGCGGCGGTGGTAGCGGCGCGAGGGCGTGGTGGTGTCAACAAAAGTGGGCGGCGCTCCGGCAACAGAAAGGCATGCGGCGCGTGGACGCGAGCGTCTCGATCGGGCTGCTACCCGTGCTCCAGTTCGGCTCCTATCTGGCCACGCAAGTGGTGCGCGAGGCAGCCCTGTACGGAGCGACGCCACTCGCGATGCACGCCACACATATTGTGGGGACTGACATCGTCTTTCGGCGTAACAACCGGATCTCCATGGGCGCTTGCACGCACCCCGTCTGGTGCCTGGGGTACGACACCGTCACCACGGCGGCCGCAAAGGCGTTCACCATGCGCTCGAGCCCGCGTCACCGGCTGTGGGCCCTGGAGGACGAGCCCTCGTACTTCACGGGCCGCTACCTGACCTTCACGAACCGACCGGCCGACCGGCTTCGGCGCTTCCGCACGCAGGCGGCGGGCAACGAGCAGTGGCGCTGGCACTTTGCGCTGCTGCAAGAGCAGCTGCAGGACCTGCAGGCGGCGCTTGCGACGGCACTCACGCTCAATCGCACACTCGTGCTCCCTCGGATGCTCTGCTCGTGCGTCTTCGCACAGTGGCCGTTTGTCAGCCAGGGCAACCTCAACTGCCAGCCAATGCACATGCAGGGACTCTTCCCTCGAGTGTACGAGTGCCCGCCCTCATACTGGCTTTCGCTGCCCGAAGTCTTCCGATCGGATGTGCCGCTGCGCGAGCCCGGCTTTCTCGAGCTCGCCGCCGCCGCGCCGCTTCGCGCCTCGCGCCTCACTCTGCACATGTGCGACCCATCGTCCTCTGAGGATGCTGGGGAGGCCGGCGCGCCCGCCGCGCCTGCTGCGGCTGCCGTCGAGGAGGGCGGCGAGGACGGCCCAGCGCCGTCGACGGCGATGCTGTGCACAGTCCGAGGCATCCCACTCTTACGGGCACGCGCAGGACAAGCGGAAGTTGCGCGCGCTCTCGGGCCGCTGCACCTGGCGCGTGTGCTCCACCTCGAGCAGCCGCGCGCGAGCTTTGGCGGATTTGAAGACACGGCGACGGCCAACGCGTTTGGGCGGCGGGTGGGACGTTTGCTTGGCGCCTGGTGCTGCGTGCAGTCCAAGAAGCAGAAAAAGCCGGTAGGCGGCGCGAACGCGGCGAACGCGGCTGCGATGCATGAGCCGACGAGCGTGGCGGCACTCCTCGACGTGGATCGTACCCCAGAGACTGGCGCGGCGCTCAACGGCGCCGCCTTCCGTCTGCGCTTCCGCCCGCGCCTCGGCGTCGTCGGCGGCAGTGCACGGCGCGCAGCGCGCACGCCCTCGCCCAGCTGGCACATGACCGAGCTCGTCAACAACGTCTTCGGAAGGGCCGAGTTGCGCCGAGATACAGCGTGCTGCAAGTATCTCGGGCAAGCAGCCTCGCTCCAGGAGTGCACGGCCGCGGCGGAGCAGCATCCGTCGCTGAGCGCACGGGTGAGCTCGGTCACGTGGCATCGTGGTAGGGACACGGAGGCTCGATCCTGGGCAGCCACGTGCTACGCCATCACGGACGGCACCTGGCAGCCCGTGCCTGTCGAGCAGGGCCAGGCGGAAGCTGACTCGGCCCGTCGCGCAGGCGGCCGCCCGTTGCCGCCAGCCGCAGAGCTGACCACGAGTTGGCTGGACGAGTAGCCCATCGTCCTTTACCTTTTTCATTTTCGTCACAGACCCTGCGCTGGGTTTTCAAGAGGTCGTGTCTCCTCGTGAGACGTCTGTAAGAAACGTAACAAACGCGCTCCGTTCTCTCGCTCGGCTTGACCGACGCAGTAGACACGAGCAAAGGAGTGGCTTGCCAAGCGAACGGAGCACGAACGGAGCACGCAGCCACACCACACACGGGCACACGGCGCCGCGACGTCGCGCGCGCTCTAGCGCACCATCCGATCCTCGGAAGGAGGACTGTCTGCACACATTACATGGTACATGTGAGATGGTGTCACCTGCAGGGGCACATTCTAGAGCCGCACCACGGCGCTTCCCTCAGAGCCTCCACAGACGAAAGTCTCAGAGTGCTCTCAATTGTACGTGACGCCCTCGTGTCGTGGGCCTAAGGGCGCACGCCGAGTCTCACCGACAGCCGACCGCGGTCTCAGTCATCGGCCCTGTCGGGACGTGCTAGCTACGAGCCCGCGAGGAGCGTCGCATCGCACCCCTGTCATCCTCATCCACGGCCTCGCATTCTTCGTCGCGAGCTGCCTCATCGTCCTTAAGAAAGCCTTCCTCGTCGTCCTCAGCATAGCCTTCGCCACAGGCATCCTCGCTTTCGCCCTCCTCCTCGCCTTCCTCGGCGCCGTCTTCGCCCACCTCGCCATCGTAGGCTTCCTCCTCCTCGACGCCCTCCTCATAGCCCTCGTCCTCCCCATCGTACTCGTCCTCGTACTCCCCCTCCTCTTCGCCGCCGTCGCCCTCCTCCTCACCCTCTTCCTCGCCGCCCTCCTCCTCGCCACCCTCACCACCCTCGCCCTCCTCCTCCTCCTCCTCGCCGCCCTCGGCCTCCAGCTCCATCTCCTCCTCGGCCGTTTCCTCGGCAGGGGCCGCCTCCTCAAAGCGCTTGCGCTTCTGGCGCGAGCGCTTACTCTCCATGGCCTCCTTGGCCTCCGCCTTGGCACCCTTGCCCCTGCCTCCTGCCTTGGGCGACGCACCCTGGCCGCTCTTGCGGAGCAGCTTAACCTCCGCCTCGAAATGCGCCTGGCCGAGCGCGCTGATCTGCGCCTTGAGCTTCTCGCGCCGCTTGACAAGGGCGAGTAGCCGGCGTACGCGCTGCAGGTGAAGGCGCAGCCCGCGCACGTCCGCATGCGCCAACGAGAGGTGCGCCTGCCGCGCACGCATCTGCGCCGCCTCTTGCCGCAGCCGGTTGAGCAAGGGCAGCTGCTCCTTGTCGCGCCTCCGCTTGAGTAGCCAGTGCTCGTACACGGCCGTCTGAACGCGCGCGGCGTTGCAGTGCAGCCGCAGCAGCTCGCGCACCGAGACGCGCGCCACGCCGTACTCATTGTTCTCGGTCCCCTCCACAATCCCGAGCGAGGACGCAGCAAGGGCGCCGCCCTCAACGTGACTGCTCTCTGGCTCAGCACTCGGCTCCGATGGTATGCCGGCCGTGGTGGTCGTGCTGAGCGCGGTGGTGGCCAGGGCGTCGGCAGAGCCCTCGCCGTCCGCCAGTGGCAGTAGCAACTCCGAGGAGCTCGGGCCTGCGCCGCACTCAGGTTGTTGTCGGCTGCTCACCAACCCAGATGACGTGCCATCGTCCTGAAGCCCCTCGAGCTTGATCACAGTACTGCTTTCGCCGTCGCCGTCGGCCGCCTCGGCCTTCATCGTAGCCGCCCCGTCCATCTTGATGACCACCGAACGCGACTTGTTGAGCGCGAGGCCATCCGCGAACTCGCCGGACGAGATGACATCTGGCCCTCGAGATGATATCTGGCCATCCACGAGCTCGCCAGACGCGTCCGCACTGAAGCCGAAGCCGAAGCCGGAGCCAGCCGCCAAGTCACCAAGCCCCATCGCGGCACCGTCGGCGGCGCCGGCTAGGTTCAGCAGCACCGCATCGCCATCCCCATCGAAACCGCTCGGATCAGCGCCGTGGCCAGCTACCGGTACACTCGCCCCTCCCGCCGCCGTGAAAGTGCCCTGGCCGTTCGCGCTGGCGCTGTCGGCTTCCTCGCTGGGGGCGCCGAATTCGGACAGACCGTCGAGGACGAAGTTGCCGTCCATGCCGTTGAAGAGCATGGCCGCGTCGCCGTTGGCCACGTCAGCGCACAGCGCCGCTGCGCGCGCGACGAGCGCCGGTGGCACTAGCTCGAGGGCCGAGACAACTCCGAGCTCCGACGCAAAGAGCGAGCTCAGCGAGTCGTCTTCCACCTTCGTGCTCAGGCACTCGATCTGCGAGATCGCCGACCTCGTCGCGGAGCCCGACACAGACGCTGATGCGCGCGCATATGCGAATGCAGCGGCAGGCGCAGCAGTGCTGCTGCCAGCGGCGCCACCACACGCGCCGTCGGGGATCTGCCAGCGCTCCCAGCGCGCCGCCAGCTCGGACCAGGTCTCGTGCTTCCACTTGCAGCTTCGTCCCTTGTGGCACTTACCTTGCTGGTAGCGGCGGCACAGGCCGGCCGGCAAGTTGGCGAGCTCCAGATCTGTCGGCGGTGGTGGCCGGTCAGGCTTCGGATGCCTCGGGAGCTTTTGCGGGCTGCGACGGCACATGCCGACTGGCGAGTTGGCGAGCTCCAGATCTGTCGGCGGTGGTGGCCGATCGAGCTTCGGATGCCTCGGGAGCTTGGGCGAGACGGGCTTCGGGTGCGCCGGAGCCATCATCGGCAGCGGTACGTGACTGGCCAGAAGCAGCCGCTGGCTGCTCGTGCTGTGCAGCGCCTTGAAGGAGGCCTTCTCGAGCGTATCGAGGAGCACCTCGAGCTGCTCCTCGTCCAGCAGCGGCTGCCGGCTGCCCTGGTTGAAAACCGCCAGCCATGCAAGGTCCTCATCATCGAGCTCGTACTCCACCACATTGTGCGACGGCTGCGAACGGAAGCGGATCATATGCGCGGGCCGCTTGAACTTGCGCGCGGCGAGCGGCGCCTCCCAGCCCTCGGTGACTACACACTGCGGGATCTCTACGGTGCCGGCGTCACGCGTGTTCATGTGCGGACTCGACGTGCTCGCGAGCGAGCCGATTGCATTGGCGCTTGCCTGACGCGACGCGCCTACGCCCGCTAGCACGCCACCCTCGCCAGGTGCAATCGCGGCCGCGGCGACCGCGTACGGCAACGGCGCCTCTGCCGACGGACCGTCGTCCACAAATAGCAGCGGGATCTCCTTGTCGATGTCCAGTGGCCGCTGTCGAATCTCGCGCACGGTGGACCCGGCAAGCGGTGAACTAGGGCCGAAGTCTGCTCCGGTCGGCGGTGCCGACTCGACGGCCAGGTCATCTGGCATGGATAGCGGCGCAAGGCCCACCCGCCCGCCGCTTCCTCCGCGCGGTGATGCACTCTTGCGAAAGCCTGCGCTGCCACTGCTGCCGGCGCCCGCGCCGCCGCTGATGCCGCCGGCGCCGCGTGCCGGCGAGGATGGCAGGGACGACGGGCCGGCGCCGCAAGCCGATGTGCTGCTCCGACCGCCGCTGAAGATTTGCAATGGCCACATCTGTGACCGACGCGGGATGGTCGAAGCGGGCGGCCCCGGAAAACTTGCTTGTCGGGCGCAGCCGGTTGCGGGCGAGCGTACTATAACTTGTTGATGAAACCGCTTTTGTTCCCGAAACCTCGTGTGAAGGCACTGTGTGAAAGCTGGACCCTGGAAATCGACTCGACAACCCCGTACAGAAGCAACGGGCATTCAGACGCCGAACGCGGGCGCACGCGTCCTGCACTCACACCCTGCAGGGTGCAGGCACATCTCTAGGCAAGCAAACAAGAAGCAAAATAAGCGCCGGGCTCTCCGACAGACCTCAGATTGGCTCTGCGCAACGACACGCTCCAGTCACCGCTCAGCCATCCTCCCATCCACCTGTGATGCCCTTGCTGTGATGCTTGTGATCGAGTCGAGAGCGGTGAGTACCGGTAGTACCGGTAGTGACTAGTGAGGTACAAACGGTGCCGCTTTTGTGACTCGGGGTCCACGCACAGAGACGACAGATAGAATGCCTCTGACTGAGTTCAAGTTCAAGTTACTTCATAAACAACAGACAACCTAACGGACAACTTGAACTTGAACTCTGACTGAGAGAGGTGTTCCGGAAGTCAGAGCCCAAACATGGGCCCTTCGACCAACCCTTTCGCGTGCTTCGCAAAAAGGCTATGAGTTTGCCGCTACAGCTCGCGGCGTACGCGCTGGCCCTTCAGCCGACGCCGAGGCCGTTCGCTGTGAATCAGTGCTCGCTCGTGACGTGGAATCTTCTCGCGCCGCACTTTGCACCGCCCGAAAAATATCCGTGGTCCAACCCGGCCGAGCTCGCGTGGCCTGCGCGGCAGGATAAAATCATTGAACGCCTCGCCGAGCTCGACGCTGACGTCATCTGTCTCCAAGAGGTCGAAGTGAAGCTCTGGCCAGAGCTGCTCATGCGACTCTCGAAGTTGGGCTACGATGGCGAGCTGCAGAAAATGTCGAGCGGGCATCCCATCGCGAACGCTGTGCTCGTGCACCACGGCCGACTGCAGGTGGTGCGGACCGAGAGCCGCTCGCGCGTGCTGATCACCGTGCTACGCGACCCGACGAGGGAGCGTGCCCCGCCCCTCTACCTCGCCAACTGCCACCTCGAGGCGGGCGGCACCGAGAAGGCGGCCGGCACACGGCTCTATCAGCTGCGGTCGCTCCTGCGGCGCCTTGAACTGCAGTGCGCCATGGACGTGGCGAATGAGCTTGGCCGCCCAAACGCGCTGGCACCGGGGATTGACGGGCAGGACGCCGCACTCGTTCTCGCGGGCGATTTCAACTTCGACAGGTCGTCGGAGCTACACGCTTTTCTACGCGGCTCGGAGAACCGGGAGGCAGCAGATGTCGAGAGACGGTCGACGGCCGGCGACGGCGCCAAGGGCAGAGCGCCTGCTAGGGGTACGGCAGGCCAGAAGCAGCAGCGGCGAGCCGCGAAGCCGAGCACGCATGGGCTGCTGCCGCTGCGCGACGCCTACCTCGAGTCGCCGCCGCCGTGGGGCCCGCCGCTGCGCGCCACGTACCGCAATGGGCGTCTGCTCGACTTCGTGTTCGTGTCGCGTACGGTCGAGGTACTGCGCACGATGCCGATGTGCGAGCTGGCCTCGTCGCCGCAACCGAAGCAGGTGCCCTCGGCAACGATGCCTTCGGACCACCTACCCATTGGGGCCGTGCTCACTTGGGCGGGCGCACCGGCGCCAGCGCCGAGCACGGCGACCAAGCCGGCATGGCAGCAGCTGGCGGTTGAGAATGTGCAGCAGCAGCGCCCACCATACAAGCAACCGAGGCCCGCGGCGGCAGGAACACTGACATAGGCTGGAGGTACGACGATGCAGTCTTGACGCTTGCATGATTGGGGAGCTGCCTTCCCGCTCCGCTCAGGACTACGGACGGCAAGCGCTGTGCGCCACTGGCCGCGCTTGGGGCGGGATGGGGCGCCACACCCGACGCACCGTACACCCCCAGCCCCACTACAGCCCCACACCGGCCACAGCCCACAGCCGCCCCGAAACGCGAAATGGCGCCCACACATCGAAAAAGATTGGTGCCGATAACGCTGAAAATACGCCGCGTATCCGCCGGCGTCCGTTGTATGCGGTACACGCTCGAGGAACGCGCCGCCCGGGGCGAGTCCGCGACCCCGCCCTCTACGCAACTGGGCGCGGCGCGCGCGGTCGGGCGGGCGTATAATAATCCGTTTGCGCGGGGGGGGCGGGGCGCCATCAACACAATTCCAAGTTTCCAACATGCAACCGAGAGGACCAAAATCTTTGGGCACGCTTGCTGGTCGGGTTCTTGCGAGTACACAACGGCGCGCTACGACCGCCTTTGCATCTGCAACCATGCATTTACGTTTGCTCTGCTAGAACCTAGAAAAGCTACACCTCCGCTGTGGCCTACGACGTAGTCACGTAGATTGGCGGGAGTTTCGAGGGAGTTTGTGGGCCGGGCGTGGATTAGCATGTATGAGATCCGACTCTGCGCCATCTATAGACTTTCCGAAACTGCGCTGATCCATATGACGACCAGACGTCGGATTCGAAGTGGTATCCCAATTCAAACCGACTGGCGCGGCGTAGCATTAAGGCGCCACATGCTCCACCATGCGAACGCTTCTTGAAACCTTTCCTTCAAGAGCTCCTCTGCCAACAACGTATCATTACTTTCCAACCACAACGCGAGCTTCTCTAGATCCGTCGCACGACAAGACATCGGATTCGAAGTGGTATCCCAATTCAAACCGACTGGCGTAGCATTGAGGCGCCATACGCTCCACCATGCGAACGCTTCTTGAAACCTTTCCTTCAAGAGCTCCTCTGCCAACAACGTGTCGTTGCTTTCCAACCACAACGCGAGCTTCTTGCCGCTTTGTGTTTCGTCCCGGCAGCGCTTCTTCCACTTGAAAAAGCAGGTCTTTACCCAGTTCATGGTCAGCGTACCCCTGGTCCGGGCGATGACTGCCTTCACATGCAGGAGGGTTTCGGTCAATGCAGTCCACGTGTTGAAGGCAGAGCGTACGCCATGTTGGATTAAGCCTTGAGCCGCCCAGCGGATGATTACGAGAGCATCGAGTTGCTCGTATACGCATCCGAGCCATTCGCAAAAAGCCCAGTTGAGGCCCCTATTGGAGATTGCAGAGGCGACGGCAAAGAGCGTATCGCCGCGGCTCTTGCCGCCCACTTTGGTCGAGGCGAGCACGGGCGGCTTCTCGACGACGAGCGTGAGCGGCGAGCCGATGACCTCTTGCCCGCCGACGTGCACCGTGATCACGTGCAGCCCTGCCTGAATCGCGGTGATCTGGATCCGGTACGAGCCGTTTTTCAAGTCGATTACTGTTTGCTCGAGCTTGGGTGCCATGATGTGATCCAGTTCGCTTCCCTTGATGATGGGCGGCGCGTCCACCGACAGCTCGATCGGCGTGCCGCCAGCGTCGATGGCGTTGCCGTGCTTGTCGCGCAACTGCAGCTTGAGCCCATAGGGCTTGCCCACAAAAGGACTGGGCACGTCGCCTTGCGTCAAACGTGCGGCGTTGCGTGCGGCGGGGTTGTCGTCGGGGTTGTGGTCGGGGATGAGCCGCTCGAGTCGGCACTTGCGCCCGAGTGGCGCGTCGGCAGAGACGTTGAAGTGGATGGGCGATCGATGAATGTGCTTGCCGTCCAGCAAGACTGCGACCGAGAATCTGCCCGTTCGAACGAGCACGTGGAGCACCGTGTACGTGCCTTCTTTTTCGTTGCCTGGACGCAATTGCAGCTCATGCGGCCCCGCCTCCGACGGGTTGAGCTTTTGGCCCTCCAAGACTGAATGCTTGAACATCTCGGCTCTGAGCGGCAACAAGTCGTCCTGGTAAAAGCTCGCCGGGAAGCAGCACGGATTGCCGAAGCGGTCGCGCAGATCGATGTTGACCCGTAGTTGCTCGCCTGCTCGCAGCTGCTGATGTTGCATGCCACTGGCATTGGTGATGGTCGACATCTTCGTGTCGGGTCCGAGAGCCGCCACCTCCATGAGGAACGTAGGAAAGGCGGGCACCTCCTCAGTTATCTGTCGCACCTGGACCTGAGCCTTAGCGGCCTTCGCGTTCCCATCCTTCTTCCGCTTGTCCTTTTTGGCAGCTTCCTCCTCCGCGATACCCACATCGCGCACGCAGAGCACATGCATTTCGAAGGTGCCACTAGAGGCGGGAACGTAGGCGAGCTCGAACACGCCGTCGCGGTTCCACTGGCCCTGGGATGCATCTAGCCGCCCGATGTCGGCCCTAGCCCGAATGGGCGAGTCGGAGTCGGGCGACCTGCGCCGGCGCATCTCAACGTTGAAGCTGATCCCTGGCGGCACGTTGGTGGTGACGTTGCCGAAGCGGTCGCGCGCGCGGATTCTGAGCCAGTTGGGGGTGCCTGCGTCTGTTGTCACGACCTCCTCGGGAATCAGAACCTCGCACGTGTCAACGACCATGGGGCCGGGCTTGCATACGACAGTCAGCGGCGAGCCGCGAACGTGCTTCTCGCCGATGGTCACCAACATCTTGTGGAGGCCGCTCTGGTCGCACCGGTAGCGGATCTCGTACTTGCCGGTGCCCAGGTCGACGACGTTCGCCTCGAACTGGTCGTTCCCGGCCGTGGAGACGCGCATGTTGTCGTTGCCCTTGATGCACGCGTTCTTGTACGCGTCGTACGCAGTAAACTCAAAGCAGCCTTCCTCGCCGACGGCCGTCACCAATCCAGCCTCAATCAGCGTGGCCGGCAGCGCGGTGTTCTCGGCGTTCCCCTTGCTCGGCACCACTGTGAGTGAAAAGGGACTGCCCTCAAGAAAGCCGCCGCCCGCGCTCGCTGCCAGCCCCAGGTGCAAATCGTAAATTGCCGCGCGTTTGACCTCGAAGTTCACTTCCACAATTGACTTGTGATCTGTCTTGGATACGCCGAGCATCAGGAAACCTGTCGTCTTCGCCATTTCCATGTCGGAGACCAGCTGCGTAAACTCCTCGATCCCAAGGCCGCCGCCGTCGGAGTCGTAGCGGCGCAATAGCACCGCGGCGGCCTTGCGATCGTCGCCGTAGCCAAGCAGTGCGAGGGCTTCCTTCAGCTCGCTGAAGTCAACGTCGCCCGATCCATCCTTATCAAACTGCTTAAAGATTTTCTGCACGTGGGGTGGCACTTCGATCGGGTCGTCCGGACCGGGTATGGGCACGCCCTCGGGCTTCAGGCGGACGTCGAGCTCAGCCGCCGGGGCCATGCCGCCAAACCGGTCTATAAAGGTGACCTGAAAGCAGCCCTTCTCGCCCGCAGTCAAGCGCGTCAGACCCTTGCCCGACACCTTGCACATGTTGGCCTGCGCGCTTGGCGCGCTCACGGTGAGCTTGAACGGCGAGTCCTTTATGTGTTCGCCGTTCATTTTGACGGTTACCTGATAGCTTCCCGCATTGGGCGCCACGAATGAAACTTTGTACCGGCCCTCGGGTAGCTCCTCGATGTCGGCGACCGTCGCGGCTGCTGTTCCAGAGAATTTGACCGATAGCGAGTCACCCCCATGCTTGGAAGGGCGGTCGGCATTATTCCGCGCTTCCAGTTCGAACTCGCCAGTTGCGCGGGCGGTCACACGCCCGAGCGCGCCAGGCGACGGGCCGATGATGACCGACTTGGACGGGGCGGTCTGCATGCCCAGAGGCACGCGCGTCCACGGGGAGGGCGAGGCGTGGCCCGCTCAATGGCCCGCATGAGGATCTAATCGTATTATAATGGTTTCGACGCGTCTCTAATTACAGTTTCTAAGTACCGGTAAAAAGACACCGGGGGGAGCCGGGACACACACGGGACACACGGGACACGCGGACGCACAAAGGCACACAGACCAATCTCACAACCAACCAAACCCACCAACAACAAACACCCCGCACGTCAGCGCGACGACCGAAGCCGCGGCCGACTCAACAGCCGCAACCGCGCAAGCCCGAAGCCGACCGCTCCCCGCGGCCGACTCAGAAGAGGCCGCCCCCAGCAAACCCGACCCTAAGTACCGGTACGTCAAGCATCTAAATTTGTTGTGACCAAATCGAAAGTGAATATTTCCCCCAAATACCTGGACGGGGAGGAACCGCCAACGGACCCCTCTTCACAGGTGCGTCTTGGATGTGCCGTCGCGACATTGACGAACAGGGCTTCATATCGGGCTGGATGGACCGGGCTGGTGTTATACGATCTCTGTATGGATTCGACACTGAAGGCTTCCTTTGCACGCGAGGTGGCGGTCGGCTTCAACAACTTCAATTGAGACTATTGGACCCGGCCGTGCAGATCGTGGCGCGGGCTAGGATAGCGCTGGGGGACGTTGATGTACTTCCTGGCGACGGAGTTAAGAGGCAGCAAACGCACGTACAGCTTGCTGCACAGCGCAACCTTTGGGAGAAACTCACGACGTGGTCGGCGCGGATTTGCGCCACACGAGTTTACACTCTTGACGGTGGATGGCGGAGCGTCAAGACAGAGTCGGGGGAGGTGCGGATCGCTACGAGGGCGGCGATCGACCATGAGGGCAACGTGCTAGGTGGGCGGGTGTTTGAAAAAGACGTCCACGAAGACAACTACATTGCTGAGCTGGCTGCTCAACTGGACGCTCTCACGGATGCGATCTCGCGTGGCACGGACGAACGCGTTATACTCGTCTTCGACGCTACATCGCCGGTGCGAGCTATGCTCCGATTTGGTCGTCTCAGTGCCCGCGCAAGAGGGGACCGTCTGGCCGCGGATCTTCTCGAGCATTTCGAGCGCTTAAGGCGCAGGGTCGCGGCGCTAGTGCTCATTTGGCAAACATCTCATGTGGGCGAACCACTAAATGAGTGGGCGGATATGATGTGCGACAAGTTTGGCGTCGATGACGACTACCCCATCCCGCGCGGACGCATTGAATTCGCGTCGCTCACTTTTCCGCAGCACGGGAGACGATCGGCGCAGGACTACGCTATGCGTGGCATGGGTCAGATTGTAGCCAATCGTCTTCGGCTTCGAGTCAAGGGGACTATACTAAACAATCCGGACGAGCACGTTCAACTTCTCGGGATCACGCCTGAGGCGATGCAGATCTGCGACGAAATTGCATCGCGTCGCTGTCAGTATGTGGATCAACCGTACGCTGATATCCGGGTGAAAAGAATTTGCTCGGCGGAGTGGTGTCCCTTTGGCTGCCTGGAAGACTGTGGCGGCTGGCGGGAGATTCATCCATCAGCGGCCGCGAGGCGTCGAGTCATACATCTTCCCCAGTTCGCGGGATTAGTCGCGGCGCGTTTATTTGGGCAACAAGGCAGCATAGCTCTAGTCTCGGCTCAGGAGGAATTGGACGGTGGAGGCAGTGGAGTCCTTGCTGGAGATGCAATCTGCAGCCAGGGCAGGTGGTTCGCGCGGGCGGAAAAAAGACCCACGTGGTGGCACTTTCAGTTTGAGTGCACCGGTGCGCCCATGTTGGCCGCACGTAAGGCGTATGCGTTGAGAGCGGTTGAAGTTCGCCGGTGCATGGTGGAGCTGCAAAAGGGCAAGGAGCTTGTGCCACACAGTCAACTGAACGACCTCATCTTATTAATTCATCAGGGGATGCGAGGATGGGAGGCTGAAAGTGGCGCGATCGGCTCGGACGCTCAACGACAATGTCTACACAATCAAATCGCGCGAGGGTTGAGGGACGACTGGGAGACAGAATTGTTGCGAGCCGCTGCCGCGGGTGCGATACGCATCACTGGCTCGCGGGCCGACACGAGCGGTCGATGGAGGCTAGCGGTGACGGACATGGTGCTGAGTGGGTGTCAGCTACAAAAACTTGGCAAGGAACACTGCAAGGAGCGACGAGAGGCGTTTTGGGCACGCTTGAACAACCTGCGTCTACTTGGCAAGATCTTTGGGGCGTGGGGCCGCGTGCTGTTGCGCACGACCGTGCAACGTGCCGTCGGGCTGCGTAGCCTACGATTGGAAAGTGCGCATATAGTAGTAACGACACAGCTGGATGGGTACGAAAGGCGACGCCTACGGAAGGCAGTCGAGAGGCAACGGGCGGCGATCGTGGAGGAAAAGGCCACCAGTACGCCCGCGGAGTGGCTGCGGATGCGTGTGTGGGTGGCATGGCGCATCGTACTAGCTCAGGGCAAAGGCAGGAGCGGTAGGCGGATATGTCACGGAGCGGGGCGGCATCACTTGCGTGAGCTGCTCTATGAGGCAGCCCTAGGAGTATGGCGAGAGTTCCCGGTTGCTCCTACCAGCTTGATGGATCTACGCTTCATGCAGCGGTGGGCGTGGCGGCGTTGGCTGCGAACGGGAGGTTGGGGAGAGTACAACCTCAACGTGCGCAGGCAGGCGCAACTTTCGCGCAATAGGGCGCTAGCTGTACAACGGGAAGGCATGCGACGGTGGGCCTGCCTGGCCAACGGCCTGCGTTGGCAGATTCTCACGGAGGAAGAGGTGGAGGAGCGGTTTGAGCTCGTACACGAGGGTCTCAGGGCGATCTTAGAGGTCAAGCAGACTCTGAGTGCGGGCGAATGGAGGGCACTGGGCATCTGCAATCTTCGGATGGGACACTTCGTGCGGGTCGGACAGGGGCCTGCTGCGCTCCATTTCGGTCCGGAGGCAATCGAGAAGCACCATACCCTTAGCGGTCAACCCGCGGAGGAGGTGGGGGACGTTATACACATTGAGATCGAGCCACGCGTGGATCCTCAGCGGAACAAACGGAGGAGGCAAGAGGTAGCACGAAGTAGGCGGGACACTAGGCAGCGTGTAGCAATGGCACCCGTGGTTGCGGGTCGGGAGGCAGACGATGGCGGGCGCTGGGCAGTACGGCGCATCATGGCTGTGCGACGACACGACGGTCGGCGTGGTCGCCCATTAGACGTTCTAGTCGAATGGGAGGGGGAGGATTCAGATGGAGACATGTGGGAAGAATCATGGGTAAGCGTCTCATACCTCTCCGCGGATCTGCGCGCCGAGGCGAGGAGGCTGGAAGCCGAGCTCTTCGGTCCGCGTGTCGCACAGGCCGGACCGGCGAGTCGACGGGCCACTCGTCGCGTGGCGGCG
>Ga0210239_100268_pt1 | contig 44787 bp, 68 predicted proteins | sample ChrtobMetP5a_0mM_FD_155451 | JGI IMG/M metagenome (GOLD analysis project Ga0210239, IMG submission 155451) | Chrysochromulina tobin associated microbial communities from unialgal haptophyte culture, Seattle, Washington, United States - P5a_0mM | ecosystem: Host-associated > Algae > Haptophytes >... | reverse complement strand
CCCGCCCCCCCCGTTTCCAGCTCCGGCTCCTGCGGCGCCCGCGACGGCGCCTTCCGCACGATGGCCGCCGCCGCCCCGAGCGCCGTCCCGAGCGCCGTCCACGAGGTAGCCGACGGCGGAGGTGGACGATCTCAGTGCCCCTCCGCAAGAGCGAGATCGCGCGAGATGCTGCGCCGAGCTCGCCCGAGCTCCGCGCGCGCCGTGCTGAGCGGCGGTTGGGTACCGGTAGGGCTGCTGCCAGCCGCCGCCCGCGGTCGACGTCGCGGTGAGGCGCCGTACCGGGCGGCCCTTGAGGGGGTACGCGTGCCCGGTACGGCGCCCTTCGGACGAGGCGAGGTGCGTCTGAGATTGCGCGAGCTCGTGCGAGCTCGCGCTCGAGCGCCCGCGAGCTCCGACGAGATCGCGTCCGAGATCGTGCGAGCTCGGGCCGAGATCGTCCTCGAGATCGTCCTCGGGCGCCGCGTGACGAATCTCGTGACGGATCTCGAGGCGCTGCACGTCGCTCGTGCCTTCGGCGCTCATCTCGGCGCTGCGGTGGCAGCCACCTTTCGAGCTCGAGCTCGAGCGAGATGGCGCGGAGGGCGGCCGCGAGGGTCGGCCGAGCGCCGAGATGAGCGTGGATGGGGCGGGCGCAAACCGATGCGTGCCATCGTCTTCATCGGCGCCGCCGAGACCGCCGCCGCCGATGCCGCTGCCGAGGGGATGGCGATTGATCGTCGGCTGCGCTGATCGCGGACGCTGTGGAAGGCTCGCCGCGGGCGGCGACGACGCGCCGTCGTGAGCGCCCGAGACGGCGTCCCCTTGGGCGCACTGGGCGGCGCGCGGCCGCTGCGGAGGGCTGCGCGGCGCGCCGTCGTGAGCGTGGTCTGAGGGGGCGCCCGAGACGGCGCCCGATGCAACGCCGGGTGCGCCCGAGACGGCGCTGCCCGTCGGCGCGCTCTTGACGGGATTGGCTTCGGCGGGGGGCGGGGGCGGTGGACGGGTGGGGAGGCCAGGGGGTGCGCAGATTGCATCTCCGGCGATCTCGCGCCCTTGACGAACCTCGAGGGGCGCTGGATGCGCCGCGCTCATGGACGAACCCGGCGCGCTCATGGACGAACCCGGCGCGCTCATGGACGAACCCGGCGCGCTCATTGACGAACCCGAGAAGCGGAGCATGGACGAAGCGCTCGGCGGCGGGGGCAGCAGAGGGGGGCGCGCCGCGGGCAGCGGCCGCCCTGCCGCCGTAGCCGCGAGCACCGCGGCCTGCACCGCGGCACTCAGCGCGGCGGGCGGCGTGGGCGTGAGGGCCGCGGGCAGTCGATGCGACATGACGACTTGGATGGCGGCTCCGATGGACGCGGTGGCTAATGAGCGCCCTAATTGAGACGGAGGCTCCGAGATCAGGGCGAGCTGTGCTGACCAATAGCAGCGCAGGGCGAGGCCGCGCACGGCGCCGTCGCTTGCATCGGCTGCGCAGCGGCGCAGCGACCCGCCGAGACGCAGCAGTGAGGCGACCGACCCGATCGGGGTTACCTCGGGCGATGCCGCGTACCTGATGAGGGAGGCCATCAGCATGCCATCAGCATGCCACGAGCCTTGCAATCAGCATGCAACGAGCCATGCAATCAGCATGCCATCAGCATGCAACGAGCCATGCAATCAGCATGCCACGAGCCATGCAATCAGCATGCCATCAGCATGCAACGAGCCATGCAATCAGCATGCCACGAGCCATGCAATCAGCATGCCACGAGCCATGCAATCAGCATGCCACGAGCATGCAACGAGCCATGCAATCAGCATGCCATCAGCATGCGCCGCAGCGTACGTGAGCGTGAGCAGCTCTTGGGGCGTGAACGGCGACGGGGCACCGGCCGCTCCTCTCACGTGCACCTGCCTAATTTGGTCGACGAGGAGCGCGGCAAGGGCTTGTGCGACGAGCGCGACGAGCAGCTGGCAGCATGCAAGCAGGCCCAACTGGAGCGAATCGAGCGTTTCGTCACTTCCACAGAGCGAATCGAGCGTTTCGTCACTTCGCGCCGACGCGTTCGTCGTCAGCGGCCCGTCCACCTCGGCGCCCGACACGGCGCTGGCTCTTGACGAGAAGCCGCCCGCGGCGACGGCGATGGCGGGCGCCGTCATGGGCGCATCGCCGGCGGCAGAGGGCCTGCCAAGCGCACGAGCGCTTGCGGCGGCGGCGCCTGAGAGGAGCGCAATCAGGGGTCATCAAGGGTCATCAAGGGTCAGCAAGGGTCATCAGATGCCATTCGAGGCGACTCAGAGGTCATCAGATGCAATCAAGGGTCATCAGATGCACTCAGCGATGCACTCCGCGATGCACTCAGACGTGCACTCAGACGTGCCTGGGAGGAGCGCCGCGATGGGCGCCGGATGCATGCGCCTCGTAATGAGCTCGATGAGCGAGATTGTATCTCCGAGGCCCATCGGATCATCCACGGCGCTCACCACGGCGCTGTGCCACTGGCGCAATGCGCTGACAGCGAAGGCGGCGTCGGCGTGGGCGGTGCTCGGTACGGCGCTGGGTACGGCGCTCGGTACGGCGCTGTCTAGGGCGCTCGGTACGGCGCTCGGTACGGCGTTCGGTACGGCGCTGGGTAGGGCCGGGGGCGTGGCGCTCATCCCTTCGGCGCTCGGTACGGCGCTCAGCCCAACGCTCGCACCCGTCCAGAGCTCGCAGGTCGAGATCTCGTCGCGCCAGGTGAGACGTGCGGCGCGGCTGAGCGTTTGACGAGAGTTAGGTGGAGCGTTGGGTGGCGCGGCGGGCGCGGGCGCGGGGCGCCTGGCGCGCGCAGGGCGGGCGGCGGCGGCGGCGGCGGCGGCGGCGGCGGCGGCGGCGGCGGCGGCGGCGCGGACGGCGTGCGGCGATGGGTCTTCCCATAAATGGGTCGCAGGCGCGCGCGAAGGCGCCGTCGTGAGCGGAGGCGCCGTCGTTTGCGTCTTCGCCGCCGCCGTCGCTGCGGTATGCGGGGCTGCGGCTGTAGAAGGCCGTGAGCTGGGCGCTGTGCCGGGCGCTGTGTCGGGCGCTGTGACCTGCGGCTGAGCGCATCTGATTGCGTCTGAGCGCGTCTGAGCGCTGCTGCTGATGGTGGCGGCGGCGGCGGGGGGTGCAACCTGCCGGTGCTGCCTGGGGGGGGAGGCGGGTGTGCGTGTGGCGTGGCCGGCAGAGGAAGGGCGGAGGGATCCCCCTGCGGTTGTCGAATGGGGAGAGCTGCCTAATTTGGCAACCGTCGGCGCTGGAGAGCTCGGCCTCCACGGAGGCGGACTGCCCACTGGTGACGTGGCGGGGTTCGTTAATGAGGAGCGCCCCGGCACTGGTGACGTGGCGGGGTTCGTTAATGAGGAGCGCCCCGGCACTGGTGACGTGGCGATGCCGGCGGAGGATGGTCGTCGAAAAGATCCCACGACGCCCATGTACCCGCCTCCGCCTCCGCTGCTCTCGACGGACGCGGCGGCTGCCTCCCAGGCTAATGAGCCCGCTGATGAGCCCGCTGATGGGGCCGCTGATGACCTCTCGACCATTGACGACACCGGGTTCGTTAATGGGGCCGCTGATGACCTCTCGACCTTGGCGGACGCCGCCTCAGCCGCCGCCGCCGCCTCAGCCGCCGCGGCCGCCTCGGCCGCCGCCGCCGCCTCGGCCGCCGCCGCCTCCGTCGCCTCCGCTTCAGTCGCCTCCGCCTCCGCGGCCGCCGCTGCGGCCGCCGCAACTTCGGCCGCCGCCGCCTCCTCGGCCGCCGCCGCCGCTGCCACGGCTGCGGCCGCCTCCGCCGCGTCCACCTCCGCCGCCGCCGCTGCTGCTGGCGGTGGCGGTGGGCGCGGCGGTGGTGGCGGTGGCGGCGGCGGTGGGATTTGTAGCTCGCTCGGCGGCAGTCCCTTCTGTGCCTCACGCCAGCGCACCGCCTGGCACATGGCCGCCGCCGCCGCGGCCGCCGCCCCGAGGGCCGCGCGCAGGCGAGGCGAGGTACGCTCGAGCTCGACCGCCCGCAGGCGGGGCGGCGGGCACACCTGTGGGGAGGGCAGACGGAGGCGCCGTGGTGAGCGCTTGCATGCGAGGGGGTGGCCGAGCTTCGCAGACGGGGCGGCGGGCGGCGTGGCGGGCGCGGCGGGCGCCAATGGCGGGCAAATGGCGCCGTGGCGGGCACACCAGCCACGCGCTCTGCTCGCGTCGCCACGTGGCCAGTTTCGTCAGCAGCGTGCGCGCGAGCTGCCGGTACGCACCTGCAGCGCGAGATTGGGGCGAGATTGGGGCGAGATTGGGGCGAGATTGGGACAATCTTGAGACCTCCCGAAGGAGGGAGGCAACTCTGAGGTCGATCATCGACGGCACTCCGCAGCGGCACTCCGCAGCGCCAATCGGGCCCAATCAGAGCTTCGTCAATCCGCAGCGCCAGTCGGGCTCCATCTGGCCCAATCAGGACCAATTTGGCCCAATCGGAGGTTCGTCAATCCGGGCCCAATCGGAGGTTCGTCAATCGGAGGTTCGAGCTGCGAGCGCTCGCACGGCCGCCAATCTCGCCGCCCGAGATCAGCTCCTCGCGTAGCTTCGCCGTCGGCGCGCCCGGGAGCATTAGCCACGAGGCCGAGAGCGCCGGCGGCAGCTGCGCGAGCCGCGCAAGCTCCGAATCCGCGCGCCTCGAGCCGCCGCCGCCGCCGCCGCCGCTCGGGACGACGCTCGGTACGACGGAGAGGCGCAGCAGCAGCGGCGGCAACTCCTCGAGCAGCGCGTCGGCCGCACGGCAGCGGCGCTCGTGCTCGGCGAGCAGCGCCAGGCAGACGGGAGCGAGCCGTGCGCCGGCGGCCTCGGACGAAGAGTACGCCAGCTGGCAGCGCGTCTGCGCCGCCGCGTGCTCGAGCGCGAGCTCCGCGTCCGTGGTGCCGTTCGGCACCACCGGAGCGCACGCGTCCGCCTCGCTCAGCTCGCGTGCCGACTGACGGATCCATCGGTGCAGCTCGCTGAGCTCGGTGGGCAGCCACGCGTGCGGCTGCAAGTCCGGCATCGGGCCGGCAAGCGCGCGACCGCCCGCCCCCAATGGCAGCCACGCGCGTCGCTCGAGCTCCGCGGCATAGTTGCTCTCGAGCTTCAACCGCTTTTGCTTGAGCGCGTCGTGCTGCTTTGCCACGTCGAGCACGGCGGAAACGTACCGCGCCTGCCGCTCAACGGACGGGTCGTCGAAGATCGAGTGCTGGCCAGCGTCGCCGATGGTGGGCATGGTCCAGCCAGCCAGGGAGGGGTCTGCCCCTGCGTGAACCCGGCCGAGCACTGTGAGGAAGGAGGTGTGAATGAACCGCCGTGCGCGCAAGTCCTCTTAAACGAATGGTCCGTTTAACACATACTAGTAGGGGATTGCCGATGCGAATTCTTTCGTCATTTTCGAAGACGAAACTCCAACTCCGAATGCGGACCCGGCCGAGCAGTCCCTCTCGGAGAGCGTCGGGCCGAGACTCGTTCGCCGACGCCCCGAATGCCAGAGGTGAGTCATCTCCGGAGCGTCAGGAGCGCTACACGCGGAACGCTACAACGGAGCGCCAACGGGGCCTGCTCTCGATGGTGTCGAGCAAGTTGCTGGCCCGGAGTAGCGGCGGGGCGGAGTCGACGCTCACGACACCGAGGTGGGACGACAAGACTGGACTTGAAGACGGACGTCCCGACGAGATCCTCGTCGAGATCCATTCCGTGCACCGGCATCGCGTGCCTTGCACGCCCGCCGTGGCCGAGTCCATCGCCAAGCTCTCGGAGCTGCAGGCGCACTCGCTCGTCGATCTGCTCGAGGGAGGGAGGTCGCACCACGGCGAGTGGGATGACATGGATCAGTTGCCTGATTTGGAGCACGAGGCGCCAGCGGGTGCGGGCGTCGTCTCGGGCGTCGTCTCGCGCTGCACCGTGACGCACGCCCGAGATCGTATCGAGATTGAGATGCGCCCGATGCTGCAGCAGGCGCCACCCGAGCTGCGCCAGGACGGCGCTCCGTGGCCGCCACCGCCCGCGGCGCTCGTCTCCTCGGCCGACGTGCTCAACCAGTGGCTGCAGCTCGCGGTCCAGGTCAAGAAGAAGAAGGTGGAGGAGGAAACCATCCATGTCCTCACTTGATGACCTCTGATGATGACCTCTGATTGCCTCCCTCATCAGGTGGAGGAGGAAACCATCCATGATCATCACTTGATGACCTCTGATGATGACCTCTGATGATGACCTCTGATTGCCTCCCTCATCAGGTGGAGGAGGAAACCATCCATGACATCACTTGATGACCTCTGATGATGACCTCTGATGATGACCTCTGATGATGACCTCTGATGATGACCTCTGATTGCCTCCCTCATCAGGTGGAGGAGGAAACCATCCATGATCATCACTTGATGACCTCTGATGATGACCTCTGATGATGACCTCTGATTGCCTCCCTCATCAGGTGGAGGAGGAAACCATCCATGACATCACTTGATGACCTCTGATGATGACCTCTGATGATGACCTCTGATTGCCTCCCTCATCAGGTGGAGGAGGAAACCATCCACGACCACCAACACTTCCTCTTCGCGAAGACGGCACTCGCGAGTCATATGTCGTTTGGGCAGCAGCTCAGGTGCGTGAGAGGTCTCTATTCACACCTTAGAGGTCTCTATTCACACCGGAGAGGTCTCATTTCACTGATTGGCTCCCAGGTGCCCTCTGATCACTGATTGGCGCTCTCATCACTCTCGGCTCGCGCCAGATCGAATGGCCACTGATGAGCTCTGATTGCCACTGATGACCATCGTCGATCGACTCTGATGACCTCTGATTGCCACTGATGACTCTGATGGCACTGATGACCACTGATTGCTTCTGATGACCACTGATGGCCTCTGATGACCACTGATGATCGACTCTCGCAGCAACCTGCCGCTCGCTGTGAAGATGCAATTGCTCGTGGCCCTGGGCGTGATGGTGCTGGTCATCGTTGAGTCCTCGACCTTGTTCGTCAGCGGGCAGCACGCGGCCGCACGCCCCAGCCCGTCCGCATGTGTGTTCCTAGGCGTGATTGAGCTCTTAATCTTGGTCCTCTTCCTCTTCTTCTTCCTCTCCGGAATCTGGACCGAATCTCCGTTCCAGATGGATACCGCCGCGGCGACGCTCTGCGTGCTCGTCTTCATCATCGTCGACCGCGGCCTGACAGCGCTCTCGATGTCCGACGATTCAAATCGCATCCCGTGGTTTCGGTTCATGTCCGACTTGGCCTGACGAACCCTTTGATTGCCTCTGATTGCGATGTCCGACGATTCGAATCGCATCCCGTGGTTTCGGTTCATGTCCGATTTGGCCTGACGAACCCTTTGATTGCCTCTGATTACCTTTGATGGCCTCTGATTGCCTCTGATGATCTCCCTCATCAGGTCCGATTTGGCAGCATGCGAGGCGGCCGAAGATGCCGCCGCCGCCGCCGCCGCTGCCGCCGCCGCCGCCGCCTCGGCGCTCAACCAGACGAACGTGCATAGCAGCGCTGCCTCCGTGTACGTGCCGGCGGGCTATTGCTGCACCCAGCCCGAGACGGCGCCCGCTGAGCTGCCCGAGACGGCGCCCGCTGAGCTGCCCGAGACGGCGCCCGCGGGCTATTGCTGCACCCAGACTTGATGGAGCGGCATGCAAGTGCTCACCACGGCGCCTCGCCTTCCCCACAGGTACGTGCCGGCGGGCTATTGCTGCACCCAGAGCTCGATCGCGACGCAGTGCGCGGCATACACGCAGTACAGGCTGGGATACCAGCCCACCGCCTCGGCGCCCGCGTTCGCGTTCACGTGCCTCATGCTCTTCCTCGTGCTCGAGTGCGTCGCGCGTCGCGCGTGGGGCTACCGGTGCGCGCCGAGAGTTCAATCCCCGGGAGTGCCCGCGAGATTGCCCGCGAGATAGCCCCCGAGATTGCCCCCGAGATTGCCCGCGAGATTGCCTCCGAGATTGCCCCCGAGATTGCCCCCGACCGGTGCGCCGAGAGTTCAATGCCCGCGAGCTCGGCATGATGGAGCGGCATGCAAGTGCTCACCACGGCGCCATCTCTTCCCCACAGGTACGTGAAGACGAAAACCTTCGACATGATGGAGCGGCATGCAAGTGCTCACCACGGCGCCTCGCCATCCCCACAGGTACGTGAAGACGAAAACCTTCGACATGATGGAGCGGCGGCAGACGCTGCGTAAGACTTACTACCAGGGCTTCGCTGGGATCGACTTCTTCATCTCGGTGATCTGGCACGCCTTCCTGCTCTGGTGGACCATACAGGTGCGCCGAGATTACCACCGAGATTGCACCCGAGATTGCGAGGTCGTCCCTCTCTCTCTCAGATCATACAGGTACACCGAGATTACCACCGAGATTGCACCCGAGTGTACGCGATTGCTTGCATGCGCTCGCCACGGCGCGCGCGCTCACCACGGCCTCGGGCGATGGCGCTGTCGTGAGCGCTCTTCCGCAGGCGGTCCGTCTCGGCTGGCAGCCCGCTTGGGTCGTCCTCGCGGTGCTCACCATCAGCCTCTCGTTGATGACGACGATCCTCGCCGGGATTGCATCTCGCAAGATCCATAAGAGGACTCTCTTCTTCTTTGGGCTCCTCGGTCTGACGAACCCTCTGATTGCCTCTGATTGCCTCTGATTGCCTCTGATGATCTCCCTCATCAACTCTCTTCTTCTTTGAACTCCCGGTCTGACGAACCCTCTGAGTGCCTCTGATTGCCTCTGATTGCCTCTGATGATCTCCCTCATCAACTCTCTTCTTCTTTGGGCTCCTCGGTCTGACGAACCCTCTGATTGCCTCTGAGTGCCTCTGAGTGCCTCTGATTGCCTTAGATTGCCTCTGATTGCCTCTGATGATCTCCCTCATCAGGTCTGACGCATTTGGCCCTCTCGATCAGCGCCCTGATCGTCGCCGTCGCGGGCGTGGGGCAGGCAGTGCTGCCCGAACCCGACGTGCGCTTTGCGTTGATCGCGGGCATCCCCGCAAATGTGGCGCGCGCGCTCCTCCTCGTCGGCTCTGCCGTATACATTCGTTACACGTACCGGTACGAGCACCGCCAAGAGACCCGACAGCGCTCACGACAGCGCCAAGGTACGCTGACGCCCCGACCTCTTCAGCGGGCGAGGTGCTCACCACGGCGCCTTGCTCGCTTCCCCACAGGTCTGCGTCGTCGCGAGCGCGAGCAGCTCCTCGGTGCGCCGTCGTCGTCGAGCGGCGCTGACGGCGCGGCGCCGCGGCGTGAGCTACCCGACCATCTGCATGCAAGTGCTCACCACGGCGCGGCGTTGGAGCCGCGGCGTGAGCTACCCGACCATCTGCATGCGGCGCTCACCAAGGCGCTCACCGACGCCGAAGCGCGCGCGATTCGTCAAATGGCGACGCTCACCACGGCGCTCACCGATGCCGAAGCGCGCGCGATTCGTCAAATGGCGACGGGAACTTATCTGCTGCTCTCCAAGCGAGGTGATGACCACTTGATGGTCACTTGATGACCTCCGATGATAACCTCCGATGATGACCTCCGATGATGACCTCCGATGATGACTTCCGATAATGACCACCGATGATGACCACTGATTGCCACGCGTCCTCCGCTCGTCGGGCTTCGTCAACGGCTCAAGCCAGCCTTCCTCCAGCTGCATGCAAGTGCTCACCGCGGCGCATCCCTTCCCCACAGGTCAACGGCCCAAGCCAGCCTTCCTCCAGCTCTCTTCTCACGGCGAGCTGCTGCGTTGGTCATGGCGCGGGAGAGCGGTGAGATTGAGATTGAGATTGAGATTGAGATTGAGATTGCGATCTCCGACCTCTGCGTTGGTCATGGCGCGGGAGAGCGGAGCTCGTGCACGAGATTCCACTTGATGATCACTTGATGACCTCTGATGATGACCTCTGATGATGACCTCTGATTGCCTCCCTCATCAGGTGCTCGTGCACGAGATCCTCTCCGTGCATGCAAGTGCTCACCCCAGCGCTTCGCCTTCCTTCCCATTCACAGGTGCTCGTGCACGAGATCCTCTCTGTGCATGCTTCTCGCCACCCGGACTTCAACACGCCTTGCATCACGCTCATGTTGAACTCATATGGCGTCGCGGAGGGTCAACGGGCGCTCGACATCGTGCCCAATGAAGCGACCGACTACCGCGTCTGGATGACCGGACTGCAGGTACGCCGAGATTGTCCCCGAGATTGCCCCCAATGAAGCGACCGACGACCGCGTCTGGATGACCGTCACTGCAGGCGATGGTGCGCTCGGTGCATCAACAGCGGCACTCTTTCCCGCCGGAGCTCGTGGCGCTCGTGCTCGCTTGCTTTCGAGCGTCCGATGCCAAGAGCGACGGGCTGCTCAATGCCAGGTGCGCCGAGATTGTCCCCTAGATTGCCACTTAGATTTCCCTCGAGATGGAACCGAGATTAAGAGTTGAGATTACCACCGAGATTGCACCCGATATTTACCTCGAGATTGCCCAGAGATCTACCCTGAGATTGCCCTCGGGCGCCTCCTTCCTCCACCGCAGGGAGCTGTTGGAGTGCTTTGTACGCCTCAACATCATCCAGACGCTCGAGTGGGCTCAGAATGCATGCGCCGATGCATGCGAGCGCGCCGAGCGATCTCGCGAGGCGAGGCTCGCGGAGCTTAACGCGGCGCGTACCGGTGGCGCCGTAACGGGCGCAGAGCTCAACGCGGCGCGTACACGCGGCGCCGTGACGGGCGCTGTACCCGATGTTTCGGATGGTCGTCAGGCCGGCACTGGTGACGTGGCGGGGTTCAACGCGCAGAAGGTGCTCACCACGGCGCCTCCCAATGGCGGCCGCGTCAACGCGCAGCAGGTGCTCGACATTCTGGACCGCGAGCTGCGCTCCAAGGAGATCGCGATCTCCGACCTCTTCGATCGGTATGCGATTGAGATTGAGATTCAGATTCAGATTGAGATTCAGATCTGCGACCTCTTCGATCGGTATGCGATCAGATCGCGCCGTGCCGGCGCGCACCGCGCGGGCTGCATGCGAGTGCCCACCACGGCGCCCGCACGTCCACAGGTATGCGAGCGCCGTGCCGGCGTTCGATGTGGGCAGTAACGGCCATCGAGGCGTCGTGTCGGGCACGAAGGTGATGCCCAAGGCCGGCTTCCTTCGGTTCCTGCGCGATGAGCAGGGCATGCAAGACGCGACGGAGGCGGAGCTTGAGGCGGAGTGGCGGCAGGTTTACCGGCAGGTGCCCTTCCACGGCGTCAACGTTCGCAGCTGTGGAAGCAGTTGTGGAAGCAGTTGTGGAAGCGGCAACGCCTTTTCAGACGAATGGCTGGACGAAACTGAGTTTCGTGCGGCCCTCTTCTCGCCCCATAATGACGCCTTCGACCCCCATACACGGTCCTCGGTCGTCGAGGATATGACGCTGCCGCTCTCGGACTACTATTGCAACTCGTCGCATAACTCGTACCTCGAGGGCAATCAACTCACCTCGCGCGCCTCAACCGACATGTACGAGATTGAGATTGAGATTGAGATTGAGATTGAGATTGAGATTGAGATCTCCGACCTCAACCGACATGTACGATGACCCCTCTGATTGCACCCGTGTGCACCTGAGTGCACCTGAGTGCACCTGATTGCACCGCAACGGACAGGTACCGGCGCCAGCTGCTGATGGCCTGCCTTGCATGCACGTGCTCACCACAACGCCTCACCCTCTTGGACAGGTACCGGCGCCTCTTGCGCATGGGGTGCCGCTGCGTCGAGCTAGACTGCTTTGATGGTGCGGACGGCCAGCCCTGTGTCACCCATGGAAACACCCTCATCAAGTCGATTGCGTTCCGTGATTGCATCCGGGCGATCGTCGAGGAGGGTTTCGTCACATCGCCGTTCCCGATCACACTCTCGCTCGAGATGCATTGCTCGGCCGAGCAGCAGGTGAGATTGCGAGATTGAGACGCGCACAAGAGGTGCTGATTGCATCTATGTACCTATCATTGATTGCCTCTGATGGCCTCTGATGGCGTCTGATGGCGTCGCTCACACGTAACGCAGGAGGTGCTGGTCGACATCCTCCTCGAGGAATGCGGTGATCGCCTCGCCCCCCCCGTACTCTACACCGGCCTTCCCCCCTCCCGACTCCCCTCCCCCGACGAACTTCGCGGAAAGTTCCTGGTCAAGGCCCGGAAGCGTCGCGCGGCGCCACACGAAACGATCGCCAGCGACTTCGCGGCCGACAGGTCGACCGGCAACGGTCTCCGGGCCTCGGACAGAGGCAGTCGGTTCAGCGAAGCTGTCTCCGCCATCCGGGGATTGCGCTTCCAAAGTGCGGTGCGTAAGTTCACCTGGCTCCAAGCAGGGCATCGTCTCTTCGCCGCAGCCGAGCCGATCGCGCCGGTCGCGCCCGGCACGGCGCCATGCGCGCGCGGTACGGCGGCGGGATCGCCTTGGTCCCGATTTCGTCACAACCCCGCCTTTGGGGGCCGGTTTCGTCACACCCCCGCCTTTGGGGGCCGGTTTCGTCAGAGGCCATCGCCCCCCTCGGTGCCGCCCTCGCCCCCGGAGAGCGCACTCAACGACGCACCCGAGTGCCCCCCCTCACCTCTCGCTTCGATGCTCGGCCACTGGATCAGCGAGGCCGGAAGCGCGATCACGCAGTCCTTCAAGCACTTGGGGGCGCCCTCCGCCTCGCATGCAAGAGCCCAGTACGGCGCCTCATTCAAGCACCCGGCCGCCATGCCGGGCGCCATGCTGGGCGCCACTGACTCGGCAGGAGCTCCGGCTTCGTCAATTGCATGCGGACGAACCCTCTCCCTCCGATCCGTGAGCGCCGTATCGGGCAGCGTGCGAGAGCTCTTCGGCATCGGCGCCCAACACGGCGCTTTGTCGCGTCGGTTGCACGAGGTGCAGTACGACGAAGACGACGAGGGCGAAGGAGGGCATCTTTTCACGTCGCACTATCCCAGCGCCGCGCACCACGTCGTTGAGGGGCGCCATGTCTTCGTGCGTCTGATAGCCTCGGATGACCTCGGATGACCTCTGATGGCCTCTGATGACCTCTAGTGACCTCTGATGACCTCTAATTGCCCCCCTCATCAGGTCCCTCCGAAGAAAGCCATCCCGTGGTCCGAGTCGCTCTCCGACGTGACATATCTCCCGTCGATCAGATTCAAAGAACCGTTGCCGATGGACCACGGGCGCTCGCCTTTTGAGATCGCGTCAACACCCGAGGTATCCTCTCGTCTGATTGCGCCTATGAGTGCATGCTGATTGACCTCTTCATCAGCCAGCCGCCCTTTTTTGAGATCGTGTCCATCCCGGAGGCATGCATTCAATCGCTCATCCGGACTGCATTTGATGCATGCATTCAATCGCTCATCCGCGTTGCCTCAGATCGCCTCGGATGACCTCTGATTGCCTCTGATCACCTCTCCGATTACCTCTGAGCGGTTCTGATTGCCTCCTTCATCAGGCACGCATCAAGTCGCTCTATAGGGATCCGAGCGTCCTCTGATTGCCTCTGATTGCCTCTGATTGCCTCCTTCATCAGGCACGCATCAAGTCGCTCTATAGGGATCCGAGCGTCCTCTGATTGCCTCTGATTGCCTCTGATTGCCTCCTTCATCAGGCACGCATCAAGTCGCTCTATAGGGATCCGAGCGTCCGCAATGCGATGTGCTCGCACAACGCGACGATGCTCACGCGCGTCTACCCCGACGGCGTGCGTCAAGGTGAGTGTCGTCAATTGCCTCTTGATGGCCTCTTCTGATGGCCTCTTCTGATTGCTCACCACAGCGCGTCGACCCCGACGGCGTGCGTCCAGATTCGTCCAACATCGACGCGCCGGTGCTCATGGCGGCCTGGTCGATGGGCTCCCAAATGGTGTGCCTCAACTTCCAAACTTCCACTGATGACCTCTGATGACCTCTGATGACCACTGATGACCTCTGATGACCACTGATGACCACTGATGACCACTGATGGCGCTCCTCATCAGGTGTGCCTCAACTTCCAAACTTGGGATTTGCCGATGCGCCTCAACTTTGCCAAGTTCCTCGCCAACGGCTCGTGTGGTTTCGTACTCAAGCCGCCGGGGATGCGCCGGGCGGCCCTTGAAAAGGCTGCGGCGGCAAGTGGCGGGGGCGCTGCCTTGGGCGCTGCCTTGGGCGCTGCCTCGGGCGCTGCCTCGGGCGCCGCCTCCGGCGCTGCCTCGAGCGCTGCCTCGGCGTTGATGGCGGGGATGGGACACCTTGCGGCGACGGCGACGTACGGCGACGGCGTTCACAGCTGCTCGTTCACACCTACGACGTACGGCGACGGCGACGACCTTTTCGTGCCCGGCGAGGAGCCCTTCGGCTTCGTCAATGAGCCCTTCGGCTTCGTCACGCCAATGGCGATGGCTTCCTATTCTCTGTGGCGCGTACGGATCGTATCGGCGCGTCACCTGCCGAAGGTGTGAACGAGCAGCTGTGAACGAGCATTCTCTGTGCAGTCCCCTGCCTTGCATGCAAGTGCTCACCCCAGCGCTTCGCCTTCCTTCCCATTTACAGGTGAACGGGCAGCTGTGCATCCCCGAAGTCTACGACAAGTGGTGCCGGCCGGTGGGCATGTCGATCGTAGGCAAGGTACCGGCGCCAGCTGTGAAGGCCTCGGAGGGCCTGCCTTGCATGCGATTGCCCACGACAGCGCGTCGCCTTCCTTCCCATTCACAGGTGCCCTCAAACAAGGTCGCTTCCGTCACCTCACCCATTGTGCACGTGGCCGTCCACGGTGGCGGGTTCGTCTCTGTAGTCGCCACTGGCCACGCGTGTGAACAGGGCAGCACGTTCACGACGAAGCCCGTTGTGGGGAATGGAGCTTCTCCGTGCTTCGACCAGTCTGTGGACTGCGTGGTGGAGCAGGTGAGCCGCGACGAGCTCACCTGATTGCCTCTGATGGCCTCTGATGGCCTCTGATGGCCTCTGATTGCCTCTGATTGCCTCTGATTGCCTCTGATGGCCTCTGATTGCCTCTGATTGCCTCCCTGATTTGGCAGGAGGACGAAGCGATCCTCGCCCTCCACGTGTACGACCGCACGGTGTCAACGAGCACGCTCCTCAGCTATGCATGCATCCCAATGACCTCGCTACGCACTGGCTGGAGGGTCGTCAAGCTGCGAAGCCCGACGGGCTCACGCCTGTCGCTCGGATCGCTCCTGATCCATATTAGGAAGGAAGTCCGCAAGGGGACGCCACCCAATATGAAGAAGCGCCCCCCTCAGGGCCTGATGGGTATCAGGGGGGTGCCCCAGCCGGGGGGTAGGTCGTCCATACCTGCCAAGGTCAAGGGCAACGGAGAACCCGTGCGCCGGGCTACCATCGACCCAATGCTGCACTCGCCCTATAGTGTATAGGGAGGGCAGCTGCGGCGGGAGCTTGCTCCTTTAGAATGATATAATGCACATATCGCGTCCGCCACAACCCACATCAGAGCGGTAATATACGTCATGTCTGGCAGCTGTAGGACCGGACCTAGACGCTAGAGTGTAGAAATAGACGATAGTAGTGCTGAACCGCTCACTCGAGCACTCCCCCACCTAGTACCACGACGAGATCGGATGTGAACTTACACCCCCCTCATTTTCTTAAACACCACCTGTGACCGCGACTCTCCCCCGCAAAGCTCAATCTGCCATCGCAAAGTAGCGCCATCCCCTGCTCGGCGTCATCGGCACCACGTGCGACAGCTGCCCGTGATGGATCTTGACGACTGCCGGTTTCGTGAGGGCCGGTTTTGTCAGGCGCGGAGCCAGTGGCGGCAGCCGCGAGGATCGACTACTATACTTGCTTGCCGCGCCTCTCTCCTCGATCGTCGGCGCCGTTTTCGGCGTATCCAATGCCAGCGCCGCCGGCGGCGGGGGCGGCGGCGAGTGCTCATCACGACGCGATTGAATTCGCATGTGTCGTATCGCCTGAACCCGACTGCGCGTCGCCTCGACCCTAAACAGCCATTGGCGACGCTCCGCCTCGAGCTCCTGCATGCAATGAGGGTGGCAATCAGTGGCAATCAGTGGCAATCAGTGGCAATCAGTGGCAATCAGTGGCAATCATCGGGTTCGGAGCTCCGCCTCGAGCTCCTTTCTGAGCGCTTCCTGCGCCAGCTCACTAATGCATGCGCGCTCGACGAGTAGCGCTCGACGAGCGTGGTCTTGCCGTCGCTTGGCCATTATGGCCTCTTCAGACTGCAATTAGGGGCGATCAGGGGCAATTAGTGGCAATCAGAAAGATCGAGGTCTTGCCGTCGCTTGGCCATCATGGCCTCTTCAGACTGCGGCGTCGAGCTCGATGGTAATCAGCGGCGTTTAGTGGGACTCCTTGCACCAGTCAGAGGGTAGTCAGAGGGTAGTCAGAGGGTAGTCAGAGTCGAGTCAGCACTCGCCTGCTTGATGGCAGCCAGATGACGCGGAGAGACAAGGGCTTGGAGCAGTGCACTCTCCTTCGCCTGTGCCCTTGCCGTCCGCCGCCTCTCCGCTTCTGCCTTCTGCGCAACCTTCTCTCGCGCCTCCGCTTGCCGCCGAAGCCTTGCCTTGTCGCGCACGCGCCCTGTGTGCAACCACGTGACGATCTCTACCACGCTCACCTGCCACAACCAGAGGACACCCAGGACGCAATCACGTACACTCAGCCGCCCAGCCCACTGCAATATCCGACGTCTTCGGATTCTGATTTGCCCCCCTCATCAGCTGATTACCCCCCCTCATCAGTCGATTGTCCCCCCTCATCAGGTGCGCGTCGCCAACGTCTTCGGATGCGCGCACCTGATAAGGGAGGCCATCAGCATGCCATCAGCATGCCATCAGCATTCATCAGCATGCCATCAGCATGTGCAACGTCTTCGCATGCGCGCACCTCGTCCTTGCCGCCGCTGCAGTACTCAAAAGCGTCCACAGCCGCGGGACGCACGCCATCCCAGCGCAGCATGGCCGCCGCCCTCAGCGCCAGCGCCAGCGCCTCAGCCGCCTCGGCCACCTCCCTGGCCGCTGCTTGGGCGACATGGATTTCCTTTGCTTCCCGCCTGATGAGGGAGGCAATCAGATCTCATCAGAGGCAATCAGAGGCTGCTTGGGCGACATGGGTTTCCTTTGCTTCCCGCCTGATGAGGGATGCAATCAGATCTTATCAGAGGCAATCAGAGGCTGCTTGGGCGACATGGGTTTCCTTTGCTTCCCGCCTGATGAGGGAGGCAATCAGATCTCATCAGAGGCAATCAGAGGCTGCTTGGGCGGTTCCCGGTGCTTCCGGTGCTTCTCACCTCCGTTGCTCCTGGTCTGCGACCGTCTCGGCCCTAATCTCGACCCTAATCTCGGGCCTAATCTCGGGCCTAATCTCGGGTCTAATCTCGGAGATGAGCTCGACCTCCTCCTTGGGGATCATCTCGGAGATAAGCTCGGATGAGCTCGCCGCGATCTCAGATGACGAGCTCGCGACGATCTCTGATGAGCTTGCAACGATCTTGTGTGACGCCGGCGCGATCAAGGTCACGACCTTCGGCGGCGGCGGAGGCACCCAGATGCGCTTGATGCAACGCATCCACTCCTTACGCTCCACGGCCTGATTGCTATCCTTATCCAGAGATCTCAGCAAATCCAGATCGCTGAGATTCGCATCTCGGAGCAGCTCGATGAGTGTCACGCGCAGCCACTCGCGATCGTTCTTTTCCCATGCCTCCTCCTCCTCCTCCTCCTCATCATCCTCCTCCTCCTCCTCCTCCTCCTCCACAACCACCACCTTGGTTGCCTTTTGGTCCATAGCTGAGCGCATCATGTCCAGTGCCTGCCATCAGACGCACTCAGATAGATACGCAATCAGACGCACTCAGATAGATACGCAATCAGACGCACTCAGATAGATACGCAATCAGACGCACTACTCAGACGCACTCGGCATTCAGTATTACTACGTAGTACACTCTCTCAGCATGCAATGAAGGAGGTACTCAGCAGGCAATCCGTGTTACACTCTCTCAGCGCACCTCATCACGCGACGCCTTTGCATTGAAACCAGTGCTCACGCTGCCGGTGACATGATTGGCACGCCCCATCACGAATAAATAGAGCTCAGCGAAGCCAATGCGCCCCGTCATGTCGACATCGAGTGCGCTGAACACCTGCCAATGTGCCAAATTAGGTTCGAGAGCAAACAGGCGCTCACCTTGGCGCTCAACAGCGTGGCACTCACACGTGCTTCTACTCATTGAGGAGCAGTCTATCAGAGAATAGGACTCAGAATAGCAGAAGAGCGAATGAGGATAGCGGAGCACACCTGCTTGAGGACATTGGTCTCGCCCTGGTACCCGAGGCGCGTCCTCATAGTGTGAATGAACTCGGGCAGTGAGATCTGGACACCCTCGACGCCGAGTCCGAGCGTGCGTTGGTCGAACGTTTCGCCACGTGATTCACCCGCGCCGTGCTGAGCACATCCGACACCACGCACCATCATTTGCAAGGGCGACCACACACGGACGGTCCGCCATCAAGGGCGATCTAGGGCTTATCGAGGGCCACATGGGCCATCAAGGTCAATCTCAGGTCAAACAAGGTGTCAGTCAGGGCCATCACAACGCCATCTAAAGCGCCATCAAGCGCGACGATCACCTGATTGAAGAGCGCCATGATGTCGATCACGGACACGGAAGCCTCTCGCAGCTTGGCCTGCAGCGCCTGCCGCAGCCCCGCCGCGTCTTCGGCTGTGATCGCCCAAGTCGAGGTGTCAAGTTCATTCTTCTGGCTCGCCCGCTTCGCCTCATACCTGCATCGAGGCGTCATCGTATGCACTCACACGCACTCAGGTGCACTAGGACGCAATCATGTTTGCACTCAGACGCAGTACAGACGCAGTTCGTCGATGTACCGTATCCATTTGTCCATCGCCTCCGTTTGGCGCGGCGCCAAGGCCTCCATCTGCGCAATGATCTTCGAGTACGCGAGCTTGCCCGATTGGTCCGTGTCGAGCGCCCGAAAGATCTCGCGCGCGGGCATCATGAAGCCCAGGTCGCGGCACGCGAGCTGGAACGCGGCAGCGTCGAGGAAACCTGTCGAGTCCTCGTCGTACTTGGCAAAGATGGCGCGTATCGGGTCCTGCTTCTGACGATGAGCTGTGCGCGCCGCCTCCTTGCCCAGGACCCACAAGAACCACTCGGTGAGCGAGATGGTGCCGCTGCTGTCGGTGTCCACGGCCGCGAACCAGGAGCGGAACTCAGCCACCGTGTGCTCCTTGCGCAACGCCGAAGGCTGCAGGGCGAGAAACTCGTCAAAATCCAGACGGCCGTCACCGTTCACGTCAACCTCGGCAAAGCGGATGGCATCGAGGGTCGTGCGATGCGCCGCCTGCGCGGCCGTGGTTCTGGTGGACATGGACATGGATTGGTCGCGTATCCTGGGCGTCGCGTTGTCCGTTCGTTGACAGAAGATGAACCCAGTTCAAGACGAAGTGGAAGACCAATTTCGCATATTCGCAACCGACCGCCGCCAAAGGCAATTGGTCAGTCAGACATGGTCAGATGCATGCAGAATAGAACTCACGTTGAAGCCGTCGAACGGCATCTACATCTACCACGACACACGCACACTACTGCACACTAGATCCAGGGGGGCGCTACAAGGACGAGGAAAGCGCGAGGAAACCGTAACAGGAAATCGTCTACACAGAAACCTTCTGAACCGTGTTCTCTCCTCTTCGACGCCGCACACGTCCGGCCTCTTGCGCTTAGGCGCGGAAGCGCAAGAGCTTCTTCTTGATCCAGCTGTACAGTCCGGACTTGAGCGACTGCTTCGGCTCGGGCGCCGGCTCCTGAGCAGGGGCCGCCGCCGCAACCTGCGGCTGCGCGAGCTCGAGCCGCTTGGCATACTCGTTCGCGTCGAGGCGCAGGTGGCTCGAGGCGCCCACGAGGGTGAGGATGGCGTTGGACTCGTCCGAGGGCGTGAAGGAGGCCTCCGTCACCTCGAGCGTATGCGTCCAGGGCTGCTCGAAGACCGAGAGGCTCAGCGAGCCGGAGGGCTGCAAGTGCGCACGGATGCGGTAGTTGGTCCCAGAGACGACCTGGTTCTCCATGCTGAGCACATTACCGACTGGGCACGAGACGCGAGAATGGAAGGTGAGTGGGTGCGGACTCTTCCCGTGCGCGTGCGGCAGCGGCAGTGCTCGGGGGGGGGGGGGGGGTGCACACATGATTTGTGGTTCAAGTCGAGCGAGTTAGACTGAGCCTTGAGCTGCTCGAAAGCATACGAGGCGAGAACGTGGCAGTGGGAGCCCGGTGCGATCTCCTCGGCCGTTGCAGGCGTGTACCCGCCAGCCTGCTGAGCGAAAGCCGACGACACGAGAGAAAGCGCAAGAAAAAAGAACATTTCGTTTCGACACCGAGAAGCGGCCCGATGGGTGCTCCGAAGGGAAGATTTTTGACGAAATTCTGTAAGAAAGATTTGGCGTTTCCTGCGGTGGTGGGCACATAACAAGTTCTCCACTTCGACGCGTCGTTGTCTTTCGCATGGTCTGCGCTGTCGTGATCACTAAACCTCATGTAAACCGTGATCACTAAACCTCTCGTGTGCATAATACTATGAATACAGAGGGCCCAATGGACCGCGTCTAACTGACGCCATCATACACGTGCGTGTTCGAGAGGTGTACTTTTGCTCAGGGGAATGCCTCCGCGAGCGGAGCGTCGTGTTGGTGTTCGTGAATGGCCGATTTACTCTTCCTTCGCACCGCAGCCGATGGCTCGTCCGAGTGGGTCTTTACGGACGCGCTCGGCGTACGCGCTGTCCTGACGCCGCGATGCGGCTTTGGACTCTTCGCCACCCGTGCCTTTGCGCAGGGCGAGGTCGTTCTGTCCGACCGTTGGCTTGTTGGGATGCCGACCGAGTCGGGAATCGCATGCGATCATTGCCTGCGCGTGTGCTCGTGGTCGCCAGCGGGCGAGATCCGCTGCGCGTGCGGTGCTCGATACTGCTCACCAGCGTGCCAAGACAATGCGTGGCGTCAGCATCACCAGCTTCTCTGCACCGCCGAGTCCGCCGAGTCTGGGAGCGTGCACCCTCTTGACGTGTTCGCCAAGCACGCTCGCCTTGCGCCTTCGGTGTTGCAGCAGAAGCCAGGGGATGTGCTACTTGCGCTGCGCATGCTCGCCACCGTCGTCTTGTGGCCGCCATGCAGCAGTAGCAGCAGCAGCGTCGGCGGCAGCAGTGACGGCGGCAGCAGCGGCGGCGGCGGCAGCAGCAGTAGCGGCACTCTCTGCGGCTCCACGACGTCTGCCGCGGCTCGGCCATCGCCGGTACCGGCGCCATTCGACCGGTTGAGCTCCTACTGTGTGCTCGAGGCAGCGCGCCAAGAAGGGCGCTGTGGTGGGCGCCCCACAGACGCCTTCCGAGCTCGTGCCCAGTGGTTGGTCGACTCGTTCAAATTGATCAGTGCCTCGGCTCTCGGGCGGCATGTGCGCCTGACTGCGTCTGATTGCGTCGGATTGCGTCTCATATGGACTCTGATCGACCCTGAGTACCTCTGATGATCTCTGATGAGCCCTGACGAGCCCTGATGAACTCTGATGAACTCTGATGAGCTCTGATGAGCTCTGATGAGCCACGATGAGCTCTGATTGCCTCCCTCATCAGGAGCACTTTGGGAGGCGCGTCACTCTGCTCGTGTACTCTCACTGCCTGGGCCTGATCGATCGCAATGCCGCGGGCACCTCCGCAGTGCCGCGCTCTCACTATGACGCGCTGCGAGCTGCTTCGACGAGTGGTGGAAGAGGTGGTGGTGGTGGTGGTGGAGGAGGACGAGGTGAAGGTGGAGGAGTTGGTGGCGGCGGCGGCGGCGGCATGGCTATCGCTGCCGCGGAGGCCAGCCGCGCTTGCGTCGAGGGCTTCGGAGTGTTCGGTACTCTAAGCTTTGCGAATCACTGCTGCCAGCCATGTACGGTGAACGCCAAGGGCGCAGACGATGGTGCTGCACTGCTCGACAACCGGCTGGTGCTTCGAGCGACGCGGCCCATTGCCATTGGCGAGGAGGTGACCTTTGATTACCTTGATCTCGCTCACCAGATTGCCAAGGGGGCGCTCGGCACGGCGCCGAGCAAGCAAGCACGCCGGGCAATGCTGCTTGAGCACTTTGGGTTCGAGTGCCAGTGTAGCGCGTGCGAGTGCGCCGGCTGACTTTGCTAATATGTCAAGTGTGCAAGAGACCGCTGACCGGACCGCGACGAAGAAATAACGAAGAAAGCACAGCGCCTTCAGCGCGGGGGCATATAGGATAAACACCTCAGAGTCCGGTCGGCGGGCTGGGCGGGCGCGTCGCTCGCGCGTCGGACTCGTCGGAGCCTCCGCATGCGCGCAACTTGTCCCTAGTCTCGGTACAGATGAAGTGTTGTCGTTTAACCAACTTGCATCTTGCAAACCGTCGTGCATCGACCCCAATCCAACCCACGCTGCAGGCGAGCCTCCCAGGACCCCCACCGGGGGAAGGATGACCCCCTTACCGCTCGCACACGCGCCGGGCCACCACACCCAACGACCCTCCTCCCTCCCCACAACGCCCCCGGTCTCAAACAGTTGCATAAGGTCAGTCAAATCAACTGACTGAAGATATGCACTACGGTCCCCACACGCCACTAATTACACGCCAGTTGTTGCAAGATGGGGTCCCCACCAGTTGTTGCAAGATCGGACTCCCATGCTGAGCTGAGTCTCGCTCCAAGAGCCCTCAAGCGCCATCCAACGAGGATCGAGCTCGTGTCTGTCGCCCTTGATCACCCACCACCGAGCGCCGAGGGCACCGTGAGCCTCTCAGCTGGCACCGTGCTGCGATCGCACATTCAGATGGTTGTCTCCGGGCTGGCGTACACGCCGTGGAGGTTGCAAAACGCGTACGCGATGACGGAGGCGGTGCCCTCGGGCACCTCGAACTCGGAAGTGGTCGCGTCCGTCCACGCGAGCGTCCGCGAGGCAAGCACCGTACCCGCCGCGTCCTCGATCCAAATGTTCTGGATGACATGGTCCTCGGCCTGCGGGTGAGGCAGGGTCACAGTGGCCTTCTTGCCCTCGAGGGCGATGACGGGCGAGTGCTTGACGACCTTGGCTTCCGGGTCGTCGCCGGGCGACGCCACCGACTTGATACCTTTGGCCTTCAGTGCCGCGAGCTCTTCGGCGGACATGTTTGTGTCTGGAGTCCAGGACGGGGGCGGCTGACGTGGCACGCCCCTCTCGCTTCGAAGAGCTCCGAAGACCTCCGATCGTGTTCGATGGCACACAATCACATGCACGCAGACTCATTTTAAGACAATGGCGGGTTCCGCAAAATGGGAGAAGATCTCGAGGAACTCCTCTTGACAAAGATGCTCGCTGACCCTGGAGGCGCAAGAAAGCGGATAGCGATCGTATCAATTGGCACGCGTGGGGATGTGCAACCCTTCGTTGTCCTTGGTTTGTCTCTGCAATCACGAGGACACAACGTTGTCATGGCCACCGAGGACCGCCTCAGGCCACTCGTCGATGAAATGGGGCTCCCGTGGCGTCGCATCGAAGGCGACGAGACGGGAATCATTGAGCAGCCCCACGTTCAAAAGATGCTTGCTGACGGGCAGCTGTTCAAGATGATGAAAGTAGTTGCTGCATGGAAGAAGCAGTTTGACGAGCTCGCCATCTCGCGATCCTTCATCACGGCCCTCGAAGGGGCAGACATCGTCGTGACGGGTGGTCTGTGCCTGACCAGAGCTCTTTGTGTGGCCGAAAAGATGGGGGCCGGGTTCGTATGCCTCGCTCCTGGGCCGACAGTGCCCACTTCCGAGTTTCCCATTTGGGCCCTTCCAGTCCCGTGTGCATGCCTCAATCGATGGACTTACAACTTCCTGTTCAAGCTGCTGTGGGGTCAGGAGAAGAAGCACATCAACGAGTTTCGTACCCGCGACCTGCAGCTCGCCCCGATGCGGAGTGGCCCACTCAGCATCTTTGAGCAATACCACTTTCCTATGATCGTCGCCGCATCGGAGCTCACATGTGGCCCCAAGATGGTCGTACCGTCCGACTACCCGAGCTATGCGGTGGTCGGCGGTTTCATTTTCCCGCCCGAAGGCACGTTCAATCTCGAGCCGCAGCTCGCCGAATTCATGGGCGGCTCTACTGATGACCTGAGCGCCGCGCCCACGTCGAGCGACGGCCGACCTGTCGTGTACCTCGGCTGGGGCTCCATGCCTGCACCAGACCCGGTAGGCTCGCCCCGCATGCAAGTGCTCACCACGGCGCCCAGCTCGTGTCCCTCGGCTGAGGCTCTATGCCCGCACCAGGCCCGGTGGGCTCGCCCAAAACACGCGCGCGCTCACCACGCCGCCTCACGGTTCCGCACAGGTACGGATGGTGAGGCTCGCTCGGGAGCTCTGTGAGGCGGCCAACTGCCGCGCCGTGCTGGTCGCTGGCTGGTCGGGCCTACTCGACCCTTTGAACACGGACTGCGCTGCCGCCGTCGCACAAGCAGCCGAGGGCGGCACCGTGCTTGTAGTCAAGTCCACGCCGCACGATTGGCTGCTTCCAAGATGTGCTGCGCTGGTCCACCACTGTGGCATCGGTACGTGATTGAGATTGAGATTGGGATTGAGATTGAGATTGAGATCACCACTATGGCATCGGTACGTGATTGAGATTGAGATTGGGATTGAGATTGAGATTGAGATCACCACTATGGCATCGGTACGTGATTGAGATTGAGATTGAGATTGAGATTGAGATCACCACTGTGGCATCGGTACGTGACGGGCAGGGCTCCGCGCGGGGCGCCCGCAGCATGCATGTGCTCACCACGGCGCATCTCTCCCCACAGGTACGTGCGGGGCAGCGATCCGCGCGGGGCGCCCGCAGATTGCGTGCCCCGTCATGGTCGACCAGCCCCACAACGCCAAGATGCTCAAGCGACTGGGCGTGGCGTCTGGCATTGTCCCCTATGCGAAGCTCTCTGTGACGAAACTCTTGCCACCCCTATTGACGATCCTGAGGGAACGGGGGAACGGGCCACTGTGCACAGCGGCACGCCACGCGGCCGACAGAGTCCACAAAGAGAGTGCCCGCACTCTGGACAGGTACGCCGATCTGGTCGAGCAGGCGCACTGCTTTCCGAAGCCTACCGCGGTCGTAGTGTAGCCCTGGCCTATGCTGATGGGGTCTGTGATTTATCATAGGTTTCCGTGAAATCACCCCCCCTCCTGCGAAATTCACGGGACCCCTCAAACCCCAATGTTGTAGCCATCTTTCAACGCATTACACAATGTACTACTTACCGATCTCGCTCACGTATTAACCACCTCATGAATGCCGGCCGCTACATTTATCCGTGATGCGCGGGAGATGCGTCGCTGACAGTTCGTCCCGTACACACCAGAGGTCAGTCGTCACGAGCGCGCAGTAGCCAGTACTATATTACGTTTTACGTTATGAAACTTGAAATCAGACGGATTGTGACTGACCCGTACTCACACGCGTACAACTCAACTCCGCACAGCTACAACCTACTGACCTTTCGCTGGCGCCAGTAGGGGTAGGGTGGCGGCGACACACCGACACGCGACGGCGTAGCCGAAGCCGGCCTGCAGCATGTATCGTATCTCGTCGTATGAAGTTCTGGCATTGGACACGTATGCAAGATTGCAAGTTCGACTGCATGGCCAACGTAGGCGGGCACGCGATGTGTTAGTATGGATGGTATGAATGCGTCGATATCCCAGTGATATCGAGCTCATATCCCTGTGATATCGACATGGTAACTATGCTCAATGCTGGTTTTGCGCTTCTGCCCGCCCGCCGGCGCATCTTGCTCGCCGAGGCTTCGGCATCTCGGTGCATCTCGGTGCATCTCGGCGCATCTTGCTCGCCGAGCCGGTGCGATTTCCGCCCAGTAACCGCCCAGCAACGTTGCTTGCCCTGGAAGACAACCAATCTAGCGCTAACGCGCTAGAATCCACCAGGACTACAATCCACACAAATTACAGAAGAGGCGCGAGGCTCGCAAGGCGCTGCGTGGAGGTTTTTCCGCCCTTATTTCGGCGCACCAAGCCACTGACGCTGCCGGACGCCGCGCCGTACTCCGACGCCGACGAGGAGGAAGCGTTCCGAGCGCTCGCAATCAACTCTTCAACGCGCCTTGCCCTGACCCTCTTGGCGGCCTTCTTGCTGGATTGGCGACGAATCTCAGCGGCGAGCTCAGCCGGTCGGAAGCCCTTCTCAGCGACGCAGTCGACGTACGGAAGCTTTCGCATCTCCTCCTGCGCCACGCGCGACGCAATCGGATGCAATCAGGGGCACTCAGATCTCAGATCTCAGTGTCACTCGGAGGCACTCAGAGGCACTCGGAAGCAGTCGGCTCACCTGCTCTTCTCGCGACGCGGGGCTATCAGGGGCAATCATGGGTAATCAGAGGCGCTAAGAGGCACTCGGGGCACTCAGGGGCCCTCAGTGGTACTCAGGCGCACTCGTTGGCAATCAGCTCACCTGCATCTCCCGCGTCGAAGCCGTCACAATGCACGCGTACCCATCGTACCCCGCTTCCGCCGCGCGTCGCAGCAGCTCTATCCCCTCGATCTCGGGATGGCCGAGATGCTGATCGACGAAGAGGACGTCCGCGGGCCGAATCGGCTGTCCAAATTAGGAAACGATCCGTATAAAGACAACGGTTCGTGTATCCCCACATCTCAGTAGCAATCAAGGGTACTCAGTGGCAATCAAGGGTACTCAGTGGGGATCATCAGATGCCATCAGAGTGGCAAATCAGTGGCCATCACACCTGCCCGGCAGGTAGCAGCTCGAGAGTCGTCACGTCACGTCGTCCCATAGCGACATCCACAAACGCATCGAGCTCCGCCGCACTCGCGCCCATCGCCCCCGAGCGCGCACGGTCCTGATGAGGACGGCAATTACATGCAGAGGTCATCAGAGGCACTCAGAGGCCGACAGGGGCCAGCTGAGAGAGGCCATCTAATGCAATCCTAGCCGATCAGTCGCAATCAGTCACACTCAGTCGCCCTCAGTCGCTCACCGCGCCCAGCGCATGCTCAAAGAAGATGGTGTGCGCAATCCGGAGGAACGTGTCGTCATCGACGGCGATACACACGAGTGGAGACAACGTCGGAGTGGACGAGTCCAAACTGAAGTCGTCTGTACTAGGGAGAAGCGCCGTCGTGAGCATGGTTTCCTTTGACGGAGCTTCGGCGGAGCCGTTTCGGAGCGCCGTCGTGGGCACTCCTTCGGTCGAGCGGTGACCTGGTTCACAGTAGTGGTGACTTGGTTCACAGTAGGGGCTCGTTGAGGGCGTCTCTCCCTGTGGGGATTCGGGAAGGGGAGGGTGGGCGCCGTGGTGAGCACTTGCATGTGCGAAGAGGCGCGGCGGTGCAGAGCGCCGTGCTGAGCGCGCCGTGCTGAGCGCACCTTCTTGGAGTCGGAAGGGGAGTCGCAGGTAGAACCGCAAGTGGAGCTGAAAGGCGTCGGGGACTCGTCATTCGCGGGGAGGAGGGCATGGAACGACGTGTACCCTGAGCTGTCGGGCTCGGTGGAAAGCGAGCTCATCCACGCACGCCCACCTGCCGCCGCGCACGCCTTCGTGACCGAGTCCAGACCAACACCATCACTCAAGGCCGACGCGCAATGCACCTTAAACCCAGGCTCGAAGATGCGGCGACACTGCGGATCGGGGGTGCAATCAGGCGCAATCATGCGCAATCAGGGGCAATCGGGGGCAATCAGGCGCAATCAGGGGCAACTGGAGTGTCGATCAGACCCAATCCCTGACCAATCGCGCACCTGCGTAGGCGTGAGCGGCGCGACCCCAGCTCGATTCTGATTGCAGATCGCAATGTGAAGGAACTGATCGCCCGGGACGGCGCCCTGGGGAATGAAGCCGAGGCAGCCGGTGCTCGGTTTCTCTCCGTGCGCAAACGCCTCGGCGGCGGTTACGGCGGCGGCCTCGATGGTGGCCTCCGTCGCTGTCTCTATCGAGATGTTGACGCGGATCTTCGGGAGGGCGGGAGGCGCCGTGGTGAGCATATGGGCGCCGCGGTGAGCGCTTGCATGCGTGGGGGAGGAGGAGGGGCGAGCTCTGGCGCCGTGGTGTGCGCTTGCATGCGTGGGGGAGGAGGAGGGGCGAGCTCTGGGCGCCGTGTTGAGCGCTTGCATGCGACGGGGAGGAGGAGGGGCGAGCTCTGGGGCAGTCTGGTGGCGGACCTTGGTGTGCGGCTCGCGGTACTTGAATGCATTCGACGCGGTCTCCTCGATCACCTGATGAGGGATGCCATAATAATGCAATCAGAGATGCAATCCATGCAATCAAAGGCCATCAGAGGTGAGGTTCGATGCCGGCTGCTCGAGGACAATATTGAGCACGTTCTTGTCGACGAGCACACGCTGCGAGCAGCTCAGGATGAGCTCGGAGTCGAGATGATGGAAGATTTTGGAGAGCTCGTGACCCAGATCGCATTCCCACAGCATCGTCGCATACGTGTTCGCCTCGAGCTGCACGAAGACCTGATGATGGACGCAATCAAGGAAACCCTGATGATGGGCGTAATCAAGGACGCCCTGATGACGGGCACAATCAGGGAAGCCCTGATGATGGCAGCAATTAACTTGCCATCTGAGTCGACGACGAGTAGGGATGCCTTTAGAGGCCATCGAGGAGGCCTGGGCCGCAATCGCACCTGCCGCCGATGCACCCAATCGATCACAGTCTCGAGCTGTTCCGCAATCATCTTCAGATGGGCATCGTGCCGCTTCAGCAGGCTCGTCATACTCTGCTGCGCCGACTGCTGCGCCGACTGCTGCGCCGACTGCTGCGCCGCCTGCTGCTGCGTCTGCTGCGTCTGCGGCTGCGGCTGCGGCAGCAGCAGCAGCTGCAGCTGCTGCGTCTGCGTCTGCTGCTGCTGCGGCGGCGGCGGCGGTGGCGACTCTTGCCGTGTTTGCAGCCCATTGAGGCCGTGGCTGCTGGGCGACATTGGTGGAAGCAGTCGCTCCTCTCGAAACGCCTGATGAGGGACGCAATCATTCACCATCAGAGAAGCGATCAGTCGACATCAGAGAAGTAATCAGTGGCCATCAGAGAGGCCATATGTGAACATCAGAGAGGCACAAGATGAGGTCCTCAGTCGCACTCGGTCGCAATCTCACCTGACGCAGCAGCCACACTAGCTGTAGCGACGCCCCGACTTTGCTCTTGATCAGATGGTTCAGTCGGCTGTCTGCGCCGCGCTCTGCCGTGAGGATGTTGCGAGCGCCCTCCGCCCTGGCCGCTCGTGCTTGGTGGTAGAGGATCTGGACGTTTGTCTGGAAGTAGGCGTCACGATGGTCATCAGAGGTAATCAGAGGCCATCAGAGGTCATCAGAGGCGCACCTGGAAGTAGGCGTCACGATGGAGCTTGTCGATGATGAACCCAGCGAGCTGGCCGATGACCACAGCCGAGATCATGCAGATCGTCTCGGTCGGCCGTCCTGCCTCGCTGAACGGGGCTGCCATGATGAAGATCAGCGCCATGGAGACGCTCCAAACCATTTGATGTGCCACGGAGACGACGAGGAGCCAAAACGCAACGCACGTGATCGACAAGAAGAGGGCGCTCGAGATGAGTAGCAGGAGCGGGAGGCGCGAGCTGTCGTCGTCGATGGGGAGCATCAGTGAGATGATGCCCAGCAACCCTTCGAAGGCGATCGCTCGACTCAAGTATAGGTGTGCTCGCATCACTTGGCCCGCCGCCATCAGTCGGTGAGCGTAGACGCAGCCAAGAAGCGCCGGGAATCCCAAGCCGACGGGGATCGGCAACCATATGTATTGACTCATCACCGGCGCGTAGGTGCAGCCAATGTTCGACGCACAGAAAAGCATCAAGCCGGTCATGACGACACTGTCGCAGGACTTGGCGAAGCGCTCGAGGCGGTAGTCGACGTCACCTACGGCCCCGATGGCCTCCTTGTCGTCGTGGGCAGCCTGTGTATCATATAGGTTCGCAGGGATCATTATGCGCAGCTGCGTGTGGATTCGCCCTTGCGCCAGGGTGTGCTTGCGGAAGTTGAAGCGCTCGAGGGGCGTGTCCAGAGTGCGTCATCGCCTATGTAATCCTTCCCGCACGTCCGTGGATTCACTTAGTTTCGTCAAGATTCCGTCTGATGGCGACATCTGACCGAACCTTCTCACAAATCTTCTCACAAATCTTCTCACAAATCTTCCAATTTGGCGAGGATGCTCAGGGAGCCGCATGAGAGGTGCGGCTGATGAGTGGCTTATGTAGGAGCCGGTTTATGGGTTGCAATAGAGGAATTCTGGGACTGGGTGAACCAACATGGGGACGGACGGCGTCAAATTACCTCTGTCGGTTTATAAGTTGGGCTTTTGGTTCGTGTATTACAATGCAGTGCCATTGGTTAGTGCTGCTCTCATATTTCCAGCTTTTTTCTTCAGTGAATACCCTCTGGGTGGCAAACCCTCCTCGAAGCGCGGCTCGTCGCTGAATCGAAGCGCCTGCATCGCCGAAGTCGCAATCAGACGCAATCAGGCGACGCACAATCCTTGCTTTCCTCGTTTGGAATTTCCAATGCGCTCTCGCTGCTACCGAAGCGCGCGCGCACTGGGCGCTGCATGCCGCTTCAAGTGGGCGGCTGGACGCCATACGGGGGCCCGCGCCCTCTGCAGAATGGCAACGTCTGGGCCGCTGAGTCGTGGGTGAGGCATTGGGGCTATCCGGATGCACGAGAAGACAACCTGACACTACACGGCAACTTGCGAGCATACTTTTCTCTCAGGCCGAGCAGCCGGCAATGGGGTCGGCTCCAGTATGACAAGCTGCGCCTCCTCGGGAAGACGCTTCGCTGGACGGTCGACCTGTCAAGCGTCACCTGCGGCTGCAACCTCGCGCTCTACCTTGTGTCGATGCCTCTCGCCGATGGATCAGGCAGTCGCTACTGCGATATCAACACGAACCCCCCGTGCCTCGAGATCGACTTGATGGAGGGGAACATCAAGGCGCTCAAAGCGACGCTGCACACGCAGAGAGGCCAAGCTTCCGACGGCACGTGCAACCAGTGGGGTTGCGGCACGCACTGGGGCCCGCCCGACCACAACGGCCTGTTTGGCATCGGATCTCCTAATGTGGATAGCAGCCGACCGTTCCGGATGAGCGCCTCCTTTGACCCCCAGGGGCGCATGGCCATCGATGTGGAGCAGGGTGCCGCCGTCCACCGACTCTGGGATGTTTGGCGAGCCAAGAACGGGTGGGGCAGTGTGCCTGCCTCCGCGATCGCCGGTGTGAAGAGAGCGCATACTGTGAATACTGCCGGTGTGAAGCCTGCCAGCTTGAGCCTCTGATGAGCTTCTGCGTGCGTCTCTGCGTGCGTCCCTCCTCAGATGTGAAGACGGCACTCGAGCATGGGATGGTGCTGGTGGCGAGCCTGTGGGGAAGTTCGAACATGGACTGGCTTGATGGAGGCTGCAATCAAGCGTACCCTCGCGGCGGTGTGCCGAGCGCGACCGCGGCCTTGAGTGAGACCCTGCGCATGCAAGTGATCAGCACGGCGCCAATCACGCGTACCCTCGCGGCGGTGTGCCGAGCGCGACCGCGGCCTTGAGTGAGACCCTGCGCATGCAAGTGATCAGCACGGCGCCAATCACGCGTACCCTCGCGGCGCTGTGCCGAGCGCGACCGCGGCCTTGAGTGAGACCCTGCGCATGCAAGTGATCAGCACGGCGCCCTCCACCTCTTCCCCACAGGTGTGGAGAACGTGACGGCGACATTGAGCGAGATGAACATCGACGGGGCATTGGAGCCGCCATGGCCGCCGCCGTCACCGTCGCCGCCTCCGACCTCGCCGCCGCCTCCCTCTCCACCATGTCCGCCGTCCACACCTCCGCCGTTCACACCTCCGCAATGTCCGCCGTCCACACCTCCGCCGTTCACACCTCCGCAATGTCCGCCTAGAGCACCGCCCGGCCCACCGTCGTCGCCGCCGCCACCCCACCCTACGTCGCCGCCTCCATTGCCATCGCTGCCGCCTCATCCACCGCTGCCGCCTCTCCCACCGCCGTCGCCTCCACCCTCGTTCCCGCCCCCGTCCCCGCCGTCGCCACCCTCGGGCCCAGCCGTGCCCGTCATACGGAGTACCGTATTGGGCACACTCGCCCTGATTGCGGGCGTCATCGCTCTCCTCAGCGTACGGCGGCACAGGGACGGCTGCCTGATTCGGTGGCGAGTCGGAGCGCCGTCGTGGGCACCGCCCGCTCGAGCCTCGAGCTCGCATTCCGAGATTGGCGAGATGACGAGCTCTGCCATCGAGATCGAGGCGAGATCCATGGTGAGATCGTCATCTCGTGAGGACCCCACAGGCCTGAGGGGCCCCACCTCCACCTCGTCGTGGAGATCGTCATCTCGGGAGGACCCCCCAGTTGGTGCCCACGACGGCGCCCATACCGACGAGGGTGCCCTGGACGAGGATGCCCACGACGACGCCGAGCCCTCGAGCATCGCCATCAGCAAACAGACGGCGATTCGAATCTTGAGAGAGGTGCGGGAGCATGTCCGAGAACAGGCGATGTGTACACAGAGGGGTGGGCCGCCTGGCATCGAGCAGCCCTCGAGGAGAGGCACGAATGCATGCACGGCTCGGAGGATGAGAGACAGCCATGGAGCCAGCAGGAGCATGCCGAAGTTCTCGAGGCTCGAGACTGTGGAAGCCAAGCCCTAGCTAATGACCTCTGATGACCTCGAATGACCTCCGCTGAGATGACTCTGTTGACCTCAAGACTGCGGAAGCCAAGCCCTGCAGCTAAGCATTCGTCCCTTTCGAGACTGCACTTCCGACCCCTTTTGAGTTGTGCACATGTTGAGAAAGGGTCAGTTGAATCGATACACAAGGTACCGACCAGCCACTACCACGCAAAACACTCCCACGCACGCACATGTTGTGCTGGTGTGGCCATGAATGAAACGTCAAGACTTTTTGGACCCCATCGAGGTGGTCTTCTCTCTTGGAATACTATCTCTGACGGCACGCGGAACGCGACGAGACGCTGTCGAAACAATGCCGCCGAGGTGCTCGTTCAACTCGTTCACGCCTCGAGGCGCTGTGCAGCAGCAGGTCAACGAGGCGCTGCGCAATGCGCGTTTGCAATCGCCGCAGTTGCAGCCGCAACAGCTTCGGCCGCAAGTGGCCGCATATTACCAGCCGCAGTTCGCCCAGCTGCATGCAGCTGCTGCCGAGGAGAAAGCGGCAGCCCTTGCTCTTGCGGAGCAAGGCAAAGGGCCGCCGCCCACTTCAGCAGCAACTGGTACGGCCAGCACCGCCGCAGCCTCAGCAGCCTCGGCCTCAGTCGCCGCCGCCTCGAGCAGCGCTCAGCCTTCGCTCAACGGTAGGATCATCTTCCTCGACGTGGACGGCGTGCTGCACCCGACGACGAACGCGAACTTCTTCCTGCCGCGCAGCATGATGAGCCTGCGACAGATTGTCGAGCAGACAGGCGCGGCCATCGTGCTGTCCTCCTTTTGGCAAGCGACCCCCGCTGGCCGCCAGCAGGTCAACGAGGCCCTACGAAACTGGGGAATACCGGCCTTCATTGCATGCACCGTGACGGCGGGTGATCCGGGAAGCGGCCCGATGCGGCGCGCGATGGAGATAGCGAGCTGGGTCAAAGCGTTCCCGCATCTGTGTGCCCGCGGCTGGGTGGCGTTGGATGACCTGGATCTGAGACAAATTGGGCCGCCGCCGGCATTCCAACAGATTATACCACCGCAGCGCCATGTGTGTCTGATTGCATGCTGATGGCCTTCCAACAGATGAGGATACCACCGAAGTGCCTGTTTGATTGGGCCTGATGGCCTCGCTCATCAAGCGTCTGATGGCCTCGCTCATCAAGCGTCTGATGGCCTCGCTCATCAGGTGCGCACGGACGATCGGGTCGGACTGACCGAAGCACACGTGGCGGCGGCCGTGCAGGCACTCGGCGGCCCCAACCCGAACGCGCCGCCGCTGCCGCCGCCCCTACCCAAAGCTCACACCCCGTGGCCAAGGGGGGAGGAGACTGTGAATGCCGCCGGCCATATGGTGCGGAAGGCGGACGGAACCTTGATCACGACCTGTGCTTGCGTGTGCTTGCGTCTGATTGCGTCTGATGGCGTCTGATTGCGTCCCTCATCATCAGGTGTGGCGAACGGACGCTCGCTATCGAATGGCGGGATCGGCCGCGGGCGCTACCGGTACTCTCCCCGCGACGGCGCCACTTGGGGCCACCAACCCGTTCGCGCCCGGCGGCGCGGCGCGTTCTCCTCTTCGTGCCGGCCTCCTTGGATAGCGTCGTCGCGGGCACCCACTCTTGCCGGCTTCAATCAGATCCGTTCGGTACCTATCGTGAATCGTCTATCGAAACGAAAAACGTAAACACGGACAAGTAGGGACAACGAGGTAAAATACAAATGGAGCCTTAAAGGGGCCCTATTATAATAACTTTCGCGACTTCGGTTACACCTTGGATAAGATGACTTAGTATCGTATTTACAACGACATCCGATCAACAGGAACAACCTCGCCGCTCGCGGCCTCGACGCCCAACGACCGGGAGTCACGAGACACACACTGCTCCTTTGGCTTTCCACCTCCAGCACCACCACCATGCTCCATGGCTTCCGTACAGCTGCTCCTCACGCACGGGCACCCACCGGAGAGGTGGAACCCCCCCCTGCAGCACCCCTGCCTCTCGTCTCTCAATCGGGTTGGTCTCGAGGCAGGCCTTTGCGTTTCCCCACAGAGCGGGGGGCCCCCTTGATGAGGGATGTAATTGCGCCTGGTCTCGAGGTCTTCAGAGCTGCTCCCCGCCGACATCAAAGTTGGGTTCGGCCGTGTCCATCAGGTTAAAGAGATCCGCGAGCACCTGATGAGGAGCGCCATCAGAGGTCATCAGAGGTCATCAGAGGTCATCAGGTTAAATAAATCCGCGAGCACCTGCACGGCCGCCTCGTTCTGATAGCCGGACCGAATCGGCTTCTCATCATCCTCGCTCAACTTGACCACGTCGCTCAGGGACGTGATCTCGGGGGGATCTCGGGCTTTTGGCGAGAACTTGAGCTCGCGCCCCAAAGCGAGGAGCTCCTCCACCTGATGAGGAGCGCCATCAGAGGTCATCAGTGGCCATCTGTGGCCATCGGTGGCCATCGTAGGCCTCAGATTGAAAGCAGAGGCCATCAGGGGAGGATCACCTCTGATGATCATCAGAGGTCATCAGTGGTCATCAGAGGTCATCAGAGGTCATCAGGGGTCATCAGAGGTCATCAGAGGTCATCAGAGGTCATCAGGGGTCATCAGAGGCCATCAGGGGAGGATCACCTCTGATGAGGAGCGCCATCAGAGGTCATCAGAGGTCATCAGGGGAGGATCACCTCGGCCGCGCAGAGGACCGACAGCACTTTGCCCCGGGCGAGCTGCCCCACCTGATGAGGAGCGCCATCAGTGGTCATCAGAGGTCACCAGTGGTCATCAGAGGTCATCAGAGGCCATCAGAGGTCATCAGAGGTCATCAGAGGTCATCAGAGGTCATCTGAGGTCATCTGAGGTCATCAGAGGTCATCAGAGGCCATCAGAGGTCATCAGAGGTCATCAGAGGTCACCAGTGGTCTTCAGAGGTCATCAGAGGTCATCAGTTGGCGCGGGCAAGCCCTACCCGACCGACCCGGCCAGCACGATGCACGTAGTCCGCAGCGCTGCCCACGATGCCCAAATTGAGGACGTCGGTCACCTGTGGGAAGTCAAGCCCGCGGTCATCAGGGGTCATCAGGGGTCATCAGGGGTCATCAGTGGTCATCAGTGGTCACCTGTGGGTAGTCGAGCCCGCGGGTCAAGTCAAGTCAAGTCAAGTCAAGTCAGGTTAAGTCAGGTCAAGTCAAGTCAAGTCAAGTCAAGTCACCTGTGGGAAGTCGAGCCCGCGGGTCGCCGCTGCGGTGGTGACAAGGACGGAGGTCCGATTGCATGCAAACATCTCCATCACGCGCAGCGAGGACTCAAGGACCGAGAGCGTATTCGTGTCGTTATTGAGGGTCGCTTGCAGTCGACTCTCGGCAGAGGGGAGGAGCACGCTCAAACCCCACAGCCCTGCAGAACCGTCGCCGGTGACCGTTCCAAATATGGCACCCTGCAATCTCGAGGCGAGCTCGACGGCGGCATTGGCCGAAGGCGCGAAGACGACGACGCGCGGTGGCTCGGTCTCCGAGTTGACTGCATTCATGGCAATCAGTGGGGCAATGAGGGTCATTGAGGGGCAATGAGGGGCAATGAGAGCGGTAATGAGAGCGGCAATGAGGGGCCATGAAGGACAATGCGGGGTAATCAGGGCATGCATGAGAGCGGCAATGAGGGCGCACCTGATTCGAATCGCTCGCGTAGGATGCGGCAGAGGGTCGCGACCGCAAGTTTGGGCTCCGTCACGACGTACCTGCATCCAAAGGGCAATCAAGGAAGTGATTGCCGTAATCAAGGAAGGGCAATCAAGGAATCTACTTAATCACTCGTGATTGACGTACCTGCATCCAAAGGGCAATCAAAAGGCAATCAAAAGGGCAATCAAAAGGGCAATCAAGTAGGTACGTACCTGCATCCAAAGGGCAATCAAGGAAGAACAACACTCAACAGTCAGAGGCCAATCAGCAGACAATCAGGGTGCACTCAGTCTGGGCATCGTGACGACGTACTCATGCGTCGCGCCTGCAGGCACTCGCTGCGCTGAGACCACCGCCTTGGTGCCCGCCGCAGTCGTGGCCAGCGATTCCACAGCTTCCAATCCCACATCCGTCCATCCAAACTCACTCACGAGCGCCGGCGCGCGCACCTGATGCATGCGAGCATCAGAGGCACCATCAGTCGCAATCAGAGCACCGGATGCATGCGAGCATCGCAATATCCATCAATAGCAATCAATAGCCAATCATAGCAATCAAGAGCCATCCATAGCAATCAATAACTAACCATAGCAATCAATAACCATCCATAGCAATCAATAGCCATCCATAGCAGTCAAGAGCGCACCCAGCCGTCCTCTACCGCGCGGCGTACAATCTGCGGCGAGAGCGAAGCCCCCACTAGGAGGGTCTGCGGCGGCGGCATGTTCATGGACCTACGTGCTTCGGCCATTCGGCGGAGCAGTACGCTCATCGCCTCCGACTGCGACGCCTCCGTCAAGCACATGTCCGCCTCGTCGATCACCATGTTGCGCACGTTCTGCAGCTGCAACTTGCCGCCCACGGCGACGCGAGAGAGGAATTCAGGCGTGCCCACGATGATGTGCACGCCCTAATACGGCAATTAGAGACGATTAGAGGCAATTAGAGGCAATCAGAGGCAATTAGAGGCACACCCTAATATGGCACTATGGGTTGAGCGAATCAGCGGTCGTTTGTGGTCATCATGGAACTCAGGCGTGCCCCACGATTCAATGAATGGCGCACTCATGGGCACTCATGGGCAATCCGAGGCAATTACCTTGAGTAGGTCGGGATCGAGAGTGCCGTCAGGCGCCGAGCCCGCCGTCAGCCCTTGCTCATCCCACAACCCAGCTACCTTAACGTGACGTGGTCCCTTGTACGAGAACATGTTCGCCTTGCCCCCGGGCGCGTAGCGTGATGGGTACGTGTACGGCTGGAGCGTCGGGTTCGTGGTGCCTCCACCGAGCAAGCGATAGCACAGCATCGACACTTGCACACCGAGCTGCGTACATGATCGATCAGTGGCAGTCCTTCCATGAGTGCACTCCGAGGCACTCCGCGGCACTCCGAAAGGCACTCAGAGAGGCACTCCGAGGCACTCCGAGACGGCTCCGAGGCACTCCGAGGCATGCCGACTCACCTCGCGCGTCGGCACGACGATCAGCACGGCAGGCGTGGGCACTGCTGTGTCGGTCACGCCATCGGCAACGTTCTGGGCAGCCGCGCGGCGGCGTTGCGTGCCCTTCACGTTCGCGGCCTGCCGCCCGCCGTCGAGAAAGTTGGCCAAATAGTTGGACAAGTCCTCGGACAACAAGTCCTCAGACAGCTGCGTGAGCAGAGGCAGCACGTATGACAAGGTCTTGCCGCTGCCGGTGGGCGCGCAGATGGCGGCATCGTCGCCGCGTTCGGCCGCCCTGAGCGCGTGCAGCTGCACACGCGTTGGCAACGGCAAGCTGAGTCGCTCCAGCCGGTCGGCCAGCCAGTCGGGCACGCCGAGGTTGGTCCACGCCGCCTCGGTGGCGATGCCGGCACCATTGTTGAGGTCCGCACAGCGCCGGATGCGATCGCGCAAGTTGAGCGCCTCTGTGTAATCCTCCCGCTCCAGAGCAACCTGCAGCCGCGTGTGCAGCCAGTTGAGGTCCGCATCGACCTCCTCGGTGGCGTCCTCGTCAGTGTCGAGGCGCAGCACGGAGCTTCGTGCAACGGCTGGGCTGCTGAGCGTGCTGGGCCGGCTGCGGCGCACAACGCTCCCGTCGAGCGGCTGATGGAAGCCGCCTACGACCAGTAGCAACGCGCTCATCAAGGTGGTGCCGCGCAGCGGCCGTCGCATCGTGATACGTAGCATTCCAGGAATCGACGGTGCGGCTCCCCGTGATGAGCCGACCTTAAAATAAGCGAGCACTTAACGATTTGAAGATGTACGTCCACTAAAGACTTTCTCATGCACACCCCCATGTCGGTCGGCTCCTGGCGGTCCTAGTGTGAGATAGTCTCTTTTCCGAATATTCGTCTCGCGAACGGCTGAGCACGAGGGCGGGAGCCGCTGGTTCCGGCCTCTGGTTGCCCACTCTTCATGAGAAGTTGTAGTGCTTCTCGATCGGCTCCGTCACCTCCCAAATGCATGTCATGCCGTCAGGGAAGACGACAAGGTCGCCGGCTTTCACAGTGGTCGGCATGCACGAAGCCCACTCGCCTGTGGGCGTGACGAGCACCTTGCCCTTGAGGATATATGCGGTCTCGGTGCCGCTATACTCCCCTGCCGCACGCACGCGATTCATGTCGGTGTCAGCCCAAAGCACGTTGGCATCGAGCGGAGAGGGTCCGATCCCTGCCGGTAGACTTACAGTCGAACTTGGACACGCCGCAGCCCCACGTAGACCACCTGCTCACACCATGCGTCCGGTCCGCATCCTCCTTCGCCATGGCTGTCACTTCGATCTCCGGCAGCGCCTTTGACATGATTCGCCCTGCACGCGCAAGCGGCCGGGAGACTACTTCACGCAAGGCAGGCAAAGCAGCGTGCAGCGAGGTAGGGCGAGCGCAGAGCGGTGTTGGTTGAATGCAGCTGACGGAGCCGAACGTGGCCACGAGCCAGAGCGCGGCGCGCATTCACGCGAGAGCCTCGGCGACCTCGACCAAGTGGGAGCAAAAAGCCCGACGCTCGCCTACGAAGAAGAGTTCGCCGACCTGTGAATGATGTCGTGCCGAAAAAGCTGAGTACTTGCTCTCCAGCTGGCTGCTGGTGTAGGGGGCCCAACGGCCTTGTTAATTCGTGCATGGGGGGATGCAGACGCGCCAGCGCAGCCCGCAGCGCGCGCGCGCGCCCCGCCCACGATGGGTGGTTTGGTATCGACGTCGATGTGTTGTTTCTGATAGATCTCTTCCTTGCAATGTTCCAAACAATTGTAAGGCATAGCGGGCCACGTGGACGAGTTCAGATGCCTCCCATGTCGCATGTGGGGATCCGATCGCGTGGATCGCGGCGAGCATCGAGCGATTTCCGAGACAGAGAAACGAAACAGATCAATGTGTCAGTAGTGATTCAATCTTGTTGTATCAGAAAAGGGATCCCTGCCTCGGAATTTTGACTATCTCAGCTCTGCTTGTAGTGCCCCTCAGCCCTCATCCGACCCAGCCCGTCGCTGTCGCGCCAGCGGGAGTGTAGCTTGCCCCAGATCAGCCACCCCCAGTACACGTTGAGGCCGTGCAGAGCGAGCCCGCCTACGAAGGCTACGTAGAGGACGCGCCCTCCGGCCATACACGCGCCAAAGCGGTTCCGCGGCTCCGCGGCGCCGCGCACAAGGAAGATGAGCCAGAGCGCCGGGAGCATCACCAGCCGCAAGATCAAGAAGGAGACGCCGAACGCGATGTCGATGGCGGCGTTGGCGCGCGGACCAAAGTCGACGCGGCGCAGGTTGAGGAAGATGCTGCTGATGTGCAGCGAGAGCGCGGCGCCCACGTGGTGCGCCACGTCCAGCCAAAAGAGCAGCGCGAGGAAGCCGCCGACAAAGGCGCCGTGCGCGATGAAAGATGGGTTGCCGATGCGCAAGGCGTCGCGGAGGTCGTGCAGCGCGTATCCCATCTCGGCGGCCGGGAGCATCCACGCGAGCTGCGAGGCAGGCGGCATGCACCGAAACGAGCGCTCCGGCTCAATGACCTCCGCAGTCAGCGAGTCCATGGTGGTGGCCACGGCCGCGCCGATGCCCATCGCAGCGGAGTGCACCCACATGCGCGCGTCGAAGCCATTCGAGCCGTGCGCGCCGCACCGGGCGAGAACGCGCTGCACGACGGAGCTGGGCAAGCCGTCGAGCAGCCTGTGCGCGGTCGCCGAGGCGATGGCGACCGCGCCGATGGCGTAAACAGAGGGGCCTTCCATGTGAACGTTGCCCGACACACGCGACAAAATGTGTGTGAACGTTAACACGACACACGCGACAACCGGTGCTACGGAACTGTTATTGCCAAACTGTTTTTGCTAAATACACAGATGTCAAACTGTGGAAGATCGATGGCGGTCGGCCCCCGATGCAGGCCTTTGCGTCGAAGCGTTCGTCCTTGCTGGCTTTCGCGTACGTCGTCACCCTCTATTGCACCTTTGTCTGTGCCCTGCTATGCTACGCCGTGAAACTCGGCCGCACCTTTGTCTGTGCCCTGCTGCGCCTCGGGACGCGGTTTGGCTGCACTCGCATCACGCCGCCTGACACCAAAGCCATCAACCGTGCGATCGATTGCCCCGTCGTTCTCCTTCCTGGCAACATGGGTGACGTGAGCCTATGTGCTGCCGAGCTGCGACGGCGCGGGGTCCACGTCGTGACGCCGCCGCTCGGGCCGGTCAGCTCCTGCCACGACCGCGCGTGCGAGATCTTCTACGCACTCAAGGGCGGCCCGATCGACTTTGGAGAGGCGCACGCGCGCGCTCACGGGCACGCGCGCTGGGCGCGAGGGAGCTCTCACGGCGCGATGCTGCCGGGCTGGGACGCGGAGCATCCGGTCATCTTTGCTCTGCCACTGAGTGCCACTGAGTGCGATCGATTGCGACTGAGTACCCCTCTGATTGCCTCCCTCATCAGGTCATCTTGCTCTGCCACTCGCAAGGCTCGAACTGCGCACTGTGCTTGCTCGAGCTCCTCGCTCAGGAGGGCGCGTTCCCCGGGCACCCTACGAGTGCATGCTGGGTAATGTGGCGTCGTGTGCATCGCGTCACCTTTCTCGCGGGCGTGCCTCTGATGGCGGCTGATGACGGCTGATGACGGCTGATGGCGGCTGATGGCGGCTGATTGCCTCGCTCATCAGGTGCGTGGCGTCGTGTGCATCGCGTCACCTCTCGCGGGCGTGCCTCTGATCACGAGCTGCTTGGGCGGCGTACCGGTAAGCGTACCGGCGCCGAGACGGGCGGCGGCTTCCTGCACGGCGGAGTGCGCAGAGCCGGGCGACACGCGCGTGCTCGATACGGCGCGTCCAATGTCACAGCCTGTGGGATGGGGGCCAATTGGAATGGTAATCATCCTCGGGTACACCCTCGAGATTGTCATCGGATGGAGTGCGACCGTGCGCGAGTACGTGTGTGGCTGATGACGGCTGATGGCGACTGATTGCGGCTGATGACGGCTGATTGCGACCGTGCGCGAGTACGTGTGTGTGTGTGGCTGATGACGGCTGATGGCGAGTACGTGTGTGTGTGTGGCTGATGGCGACTGATTGCGACTGTTGGCGGCTGATGACGCCTGATGACGGCTGATGGCGGCTGATGGCGACTGATGGCGCCTGTTGGCGGCTGATTGCGCCTGATGACGGCTGATGACGGCTGATGGCGACTGATGGCGCCTGTTGGCGGCTGATTGCGCCTGATGACGGCTGATTGCCTCGCTCATCAGGTACGTATGGGACTGGCGTCTCGAGCAGTGGGGGCTGAGCTCGCGCGATCTGCCCAGCATGGCGCGCGGCACCCACCGGCTGCTGCACACGACCGACACGGCGCTGTACGAGCTCACATCTGCGGGCGCGAGATCGCTATCTCGGCGCCTCCGAGCTCAGCCGCACGTCTTCTACGTCGCCCTCCCCTGCCAGATCACGCGGCGCTGGCGGGGCGCACGGGGCGCCGTCTCGGGCGCTCAGCGCTGGGACGAGCGGCGCGTGGTGCCATCGGCGCGCGCCTCGCCTTGGATGGTGGTTACGGCCGCCCTCATCGATCTGGCGAGCGATCTGGCGCTCGGAGATCGGGGAAAGCGCAGTCTCGACGAAACCGACGAAATCGACGAAACGGACGAAACCGAGCACGAGGAGCGTGATGAGAGCTGTCATCACTCGGACGGGCTCGTGCCCACGGCTAGCCAGCGCCACCTGCCCACACAGCCGTACCGGTACATTCCACAGCTCACGGCCCTGCCGGCGCGGGTGCTCGCGACGGCGCTCGAGCCGGGCGTGTGGTGCTACGGAGAGCCGTGCGAGATTGAGCACGGACTTGCCATGTTAGGTGGGAGCCCGGCACTCGAGTGCGCGATTGAGGCGATCCTGCCGGCGATCTGCCTCCGCGCGCGCCAAGCCTCTAATTGCCTCTAATCGCCTCTAATTGCCTCTAATCGCCTCTAATGGCCTCTAATCGCCTCTAATTGCCTCCGCGCGCGCCAAGCCTCTGGCCGCGCGCAGTCGTGAAAGCACATTCGATACGGCGTTCACAGTTCAGACCGGTGTGAGCTCAGCGCCGGTGGCGACAGCTCACTCTTGAATTTATTTGCATATTTGTAGCGACCGGACATGTAGTCACATACACATGACGTTCGTCGCGTCCCTGCGTATACACAGCGTCGGGTGCGTATACGCAGGTAGGTGCGTATACGCACCCGAAGCCGCGTTTACGCACATGTGCTTGTACGCGGGTGTGGGTGCGTATACGCAGGTACGTGCGTATACGCACCCCAGGGTGCGTATACGCGGGTAGGTGCGTATACGCAGGCAGGAGTGCGTATACGCGGGGGGTGCGTATACGCAGGCAGGGGTGCGTATACGCGGGTAGCGGGTAGGCTGCGAATACGCTTTTATCTTTGAAGATGCGTGTAAACGCGTTTAACACGTGCCCCACACACACAGGCCCCAACTTGGCGTCCTGATGCCAACCGGGTAGCCCGTGCAGCGATGCGGTCCTGATTGCATCTGATTGCACCCGATTGCACCTGATTGCACCTGATTGCGTGCTGTACACGAAGCGCGGCGACAGTGATGAGAGGTCATCAGAGGTCATCGGAGGTCATCAGAGGTCATCAGAGGTCATCAGAGGTCATCAGAGGTCATCAGAGGTCATTGGAAGTCATCGGAGGTCATCAGAAGTCATCAGAGATCATCAGAGATCATCGGAGGTCATCGAGGTCGTCCGAGGTCATCGGAGGTCATCAGAGGTCATCAGAGGTCATCGGAAGTCATCGGAGGTCATCCGAGGTCGTCCGATGTCATCGGTGGTCATCGGAGGTCATCAGTGGCCATCAGAGGTCATCGGAGGTCATTGGAGGTCATCGGTGGTCATCAGAGGTCATCAGAGGTCATCACAGGTCATCGGAAGTCATCGGAGGTCATCAGAAGTCATCGGAGGTCATCGGAAGTCATCGGTGGTCATCAGAAGTCATCGGAGGTCATCGGAAGTCATCGGAGGTCATCGGAAGTCATCGGAGGTCATCGGAAGTCATCGGAGGTCATCGGAAGTCATCGGAGGTCATCGGAAGTCATCGGTGGTCATCGGAAGTCATCGGAGGTCATCAGAGGTCATCAGAGGTCATCGGTGGTCATCGGAGGTCATCGGTGGTCATCAGTGATTATCAGTGGCCATCGGTGGTCATCAGTGGTCATCAGCGCACCTGCACCCGAGACGCGGCGCGCAAGCTGCGAGCGCCGTGTTGAGCGCCCAGAGACGGAGGACGCCGTCGTTGCCGACCTGCGCGAAGCCGTCGGCGTACGGCGGTAATCAGAGGTAATCAGAGGTTATCAGAGGTAATCAGAGGTAATCAGCGTGCCTGCGCGAGGCCGCCGGCGTACGGCGCAAGGCCTCTGACGACCGTCTGCACCCTGCACTCCGTCTCCGTGACGAAACCGCACCTGATTGCACCTGATTGCACCTGATTGGCAGGTGCTCAGCGCCCAGCTGGCTCCCCTGATTGCATCCGATTGCACCTGATCGCACCTCTGATGGCACCTAATGGCAGGTGCTCCGCGCCCAGCTGGCTCCCCTGATCGATGACGAGGCGATGCTCGAGAGCCTCAGCGCCAACGCCGCGCGCCACTTTGTCGCATGCAATCGGCTGCTCGACACGCACGTGCCCACGCCTATCCCCCTCGTGCGCTGCCCACTCGTGGACGCTCGCCAATACCAAAGCGAATGCATCTTCCTGAGCTCGCTGCAGCACCTGACGCGGGCAAGGTCATCAGGTATCAGCTGATACATCCGCAGGACCGGCCACCCGAGAGTAGATTATCAGTGAGATGCTAACAGCGTCTCCGTCACGACGAGGCGGCGCGCTGACGCTGCCGGCGCGCTGACGCGGGCGGCGCGCAGCAGACGCGGGAGGCAGCAGACACCTTCGTTGTTCATCCCTCGTCGCAATCAGAAGCAATCAGA
>Ga0210239_100248_pt1 | contig 46084 bp, 31 predicted proteins | sample ChrtobMetP5a_0mM_FD_155451 | JGI IMG/M metagenome (GOLD analysis project Ga0210239, IMG submission 155451) | Chrysochromulina tobin associated microbial communities from unialgal haptophyte culture, Seattle, Washington, United States - P5a_0mM | ecosystem: Host-associated > Algae > Haptophytes >... | reverse complement strand
CTCTGCAGTTCTTCGAACAGGCGGAGAAGAGGGTGCAGGCCGGGATCACGGCCGGCTGGAGCTCGGCCCATGGCGAGCTGCCGTTCTGGCCGCTCCGAGTGGACCCCTACGGCCTCGTCGATGAGTCCGCGAGGGCCGGGAAGCCGAAGTACCGGCTCACCAACGACCACTCGTGGCCGCCTCCGGCGACGATGCCCATCCCCGAGTCGATCGACTACCTCAAGTCGCTCAACGACGCGATGGACCGGTCGCAGTGGCCCGAGGCGAAGCTCATCCGGGTTCACGAGATCGCCGAGGCAGCGGCGATCTTACAGTCCTCTGATAGCTCTTTCCCACCAGCGCGCGGGCTGCAGTACTGTATCCGCGGGAGGCACCGCCCACGCGCGAGGAGCCTGTGTGCTCGGAGCGCGTGTGGACCGGAGAACCGCGGCAGGCTGGGCCGGGGCGTCGAGCGGGTGCTTGCCTGAGCGCGAGGGGTGAGGTGGCGCAAGCCGAAACCCCTTGCGACACTACGGTGTGGAGCGCGCGCCGAGCCAACCTTTCGGCATCTATTTTGATTCCCATCCTGAGTCGAGCGGATGGCCGCTCTTCTCTTCGGTCGGACCACTGCACTCTGCCTACCGGCGAGCTGCATCACAGTGGGCCTTTGACATCGCGGGGGGCTCGAAACCAGCTTATCCACCCGGGCCTGTGTTCCTCCGAGGAGCGTGGCAGGTCCCGAGCTATTCCCCTGTTGGTGTGGTCCGAGCGGTCACACGCCGACCGGTGTGCCGCGTCGACGACTGCTACGGGTGGCCCACAGGCGCGCATCACAATCGGGCGGCATCCCACGTTGGGAAGCGTGAGGTCAGCATGCCCGGTGAGCGTTAGCGGTCTGGGCATACATACCATCTTCTCTGCCCACCCTTTCCTACTCTGCTGGTTACAGGGGTATTCGATTGCGCTCGTTTAGGTACCTGTGTTGTTTCGACTAACTAGCTTGCTTGCTTGAACCGCATCCGTATGTACGCCGGTCCGGTGTCTTGGGTGTCGAAATTTGTTTTCCGAAAGTCCTTGCTCAAAGTTCGCGCCGCGTCAAACTTGAGCGTCTCCCTGCGATCTTTTGACCTTCGCGCGCTGCGACCGGAACGCAACGACGGCTTCTCCGACGAATTGCATATGTCGGGTCACGCACTACTGTCCCGGTACTTCGTTGACCTTCCCGAAAAAGCCACTGTCAGCCAACGCACAGCTGATCCACCTGCAGCTGGGGCGCGGAGAACAGTGATTGGCCACAGCCTCTCCTTAATGGACCGTGGCCTAGCCTTCCGCCTTGAGGGAGCTCTCCGAGCAGCCATCCATGCGCGAACAGACCCCATTCTCAGCGAGATGCGAGTTCTAAAGAAGGCATTCCAGGCCTTCGACGCCGACTCATCTGGTGAGATCACATTCGACGAGTTTGTCGCTGCCCTGGAGCGCTTTGGCCTGTGCACGGACGTGCACGGACGCAAAGGCCCGGGCGGCACGCCGATCCACGTCGCAAGAGCGGTCTTCGATTACTTCGATGCTGACGGGAGCGGGGTGCGGACGCATCATCCTGAACGCGCGCGTGTTGCGCTCCCCATCGCTACCAAACCTGTGCTCTGAACAGGCAACAGCCTGCTACCAAACTGTAGAACTCTATAGAACTCTGAGAGGCTCTCGTTCGACTCTCATGCGCATAGTCGCTGAACTTGGACGAGTTTGCCGCCGCACTCCTCGAGCGCCCTCTTTGCCCGCAGGGACACAAGGCTATGTACTCCTCGCCGTTCGCACTGTAGTCCCTCGCGGACACAGAGTCCGACAGTCTGTCTGTTCTTGTATCGAACCCACCGAGCCTCCTCGACGAGAAAGCACCTGTTCTCTTCTTAAAAGCCAACCATATACCGCGTATCAAGATCGTGTTCGGCGTTTTTATTCCGCGGGGGCGTCAGCCGTCGACCGCGGGCGCGGTGAATTGACCGCGCGGCTTCAAGCGTTCAAGCGGGCTTCGCCCCTTCGCGCTTTTTGCCGTTGAGCCGTGACGACAGTCCGAATTTAACTGCTGGACCACCCAGGCCACACTGGCGCGTCACAGGCCGAGATCCGAGAAGCCGACAGTGATGCACGCATGTACAGGTTCACTTCATTTTATCTCCGCCCTCGGTACTACCTTGACTTTACTTGACTACCTCGGGACCGCCCTCTTCGCGAGACGATCATCAAATTGCGCGCGCGTATCGTCAATTCGTCATTGCCAGTCGTTTTTTGAAGTCCGAAGTCGTCGTCGGAACGCTCGGAACGCTGAACTCTAGCGGTGAAACACAAACATAACATCTACATTTCGACCGGGTGCTCGACGTCTCGAAAAAGGTGTTCACACCAGTCCCAGTCCAGGCGAAACCGACCTTCCTCGTTCGGACGTGAGCTTTTTGTAACTGCGTCGTCGGTCATGGTGCGCTTGGCGCCCCTTCAGCGCACGCAGCCCTCGTACGAGAGCGTGTTCAAGTCGTCCGTGCCGCAGAGACCCACACCAAAGACCGCGGCCCAATTATTTGGCGGCCGACCGGTCGGGCCGACCACGTACAACCCGACGAACAATCTCATTAAGTGGGAGAATGATATTGAGCGGATGAACGCTTCCTTCAAGTCTAAGACGAAGCTCAACAAGCAGGAGATACCGATCACACATGAGGTTGACTGGATGGAGGACCCGTTTGGCGCCATGCACGCGGTGTTGTCCTCGTCACCATCCGCCCATGGGCATGGGTGGCCCGCTGCGCTTGAGCCACGTGAGCCAGTGCGCGATCCGGGCCTCGACTTTTTCTCGTCGTCGATTGACGGCCAGTTGTCTTTCGAGGTAGGGCGGCATCCGCGCAAATACGCCGGTGTCTTTCAGTCGCGCGCACCGCGCTTGCAATCGACTATGCATCAAGAGCATGATCTTGGCCCCGGCGCATACGATACCAACGCAGCCTCCGTGTCGGTCAAAGATCCGAAGCGCGCGAATGCCACGTTCAAGTCGCAGACGACCACTGCACTCTTCGACGCAGTTGCTAACCAGCCGCCCGATGCCATCCAGCCCATCCAGAGCGCCATCCTGTGCAAGCACTGGACATCCTCAGGCTGCCCTTTTTCAACGCGCGAGCGCTTCCCCCGCGAGCGGCGTAAGTGGAAGGACTGAGGCGCAGGCGCATCATATCGGACAGGTGTGGGCATGGCGCATGGACATGTAATGCAGGCAGCGTGCAGCGTACGAGGATACTCACGAAGCGGGGCGCAGCTGCGAGAGGGGAGAGCTGGAAGAAAGGAGAGTGTGCGTGCATGGCGTGGCGCCGGCCTCAGTCGCACTATCCATTGCACTGTTACTCTCGTTTTTGTACCCCTAGTGCTCCATCTCTCAGCACTATCCATTGCACTGTTACTCTCGTTTCTGTACCCCTATGTGCTCCATCTCTCACTTCTCGGTCGTACTTAAGGTCGTACATCAAAACGAACTAAATAAGCGCTAACGACCATTGGCTACGACTCACGTTTACTTGATCAGTGGCGCCCATTGGGTCCATCTTTGACTTCGCGCACCATTCGTGATTCGGAGCGCTTCGCTTCTTCGGCGGTCCATACACTCTCCGCTCCGCTCTGCATCGCATACACCATCTCGTCTCTATCTCATCTCCAATCCACGTGGCACTGGGCGCGTTCGCACCTCGGATGTCACCAGGCGAATCCCCAGACCTCGCACTTGAGGATGGAGAAGTCTTTGCTGCCGGCGAGGCACGGGTTGCCAAAGGTCTCAGAAGCTGCGCTTGAGCCACGCTCCAGGGCATTGTCGAGATATAGCGCGAAACCAAGATCGCCGCTCCCAAACGCAACGCAGTCCGCGGCTGCAAGGACGAAGTGGTCGTTGGCTTGCGTCCAGCCGTACCGCTCGAGAGTCTCTCCGTTGCACTTGAATAAGAAGGTCTCGCCATTGCCGAAATATGTTGGGGTCGTATGCGCCGAGGCCGAGGGATGCCAGTCTTCGGCGACAAAGGCGCCGAAGACGTGGCCGAGCGAGTCGCGAATGACAAGGACAGTGCCCCCGCGCTGCTCGATTCGGCGATACAAGGTGCGCAGCGAGCAGCCGTGCTGTTCCGTCGAGTACAAGAGCTCCCAATTGCACGGCCGGTAACGCACGGGTAGCAAGCATCGTAGAAGACGGATTGCATTCGTCGGGAGCATCGTAGGCGGCTGCGACGTGGAGGCAAGCAGCTTGGGCACGCCATCATACGCACCGCCGAAAGAGGGCTCTCGCCGATGCGTGGGCACCGTTCGCATGGCGAGCGGAGTCACAGAGACATTACTAGCCATTGAAGTCAGCTGAGTACCGGATTCGTCCGATTCGTGCCCTCGCGGCGATCGCATCACACGAGAAGGCAGCTCTCTCACGAACGTCAACAGTCTGAGCGGGCCGATGCTGATCCAAGCACGTACTCGACTGACGAGTCGTGACTTTGCCAGCGGAGAAGATAAATCATCTTCGTCCCGTTTCCATCTTCGGTAGCGGCGATAGTAATGGAACGCCAGAGCCAGTAGCACTACCATGCAGCTCAATGCGAGGATCAATGTAGCTCTACCACGCACATAATGCTGCTGTGCGTGCTGTGCGAGATATTCTTTCAAGCTCATCGCCGCAGCAGCGCGTGACGCCAAGGGCAGCTCGGCTTCAGCCATGGGCGGACTCTCGTGTCACACGTCGTGTGGATGTTGATGGAAAGAGATCGGCTCTTACCCCTTGTGAACGTTAACACGACAGACGCGACAACTTGTGAACACAGATAGGCTTCCGTTAGGTTGTCTGTTGTTTATGTAGTAACTGAACTGAACTGAATCACGGCACGCACTGCAGGCACGCACGGCAAGACGGCATGCGAGTGTGGTTTGTGCTTTGTAGCGACGACGCGACGTCATGCTTACATGTTACTCATGCGTTGTTGGTAACGCGTTCCGGGGAATTTCGTCTTTCATGGACCAAATGCAGATTTTCGACGTTTCACGAACTTGCAAGGCGCGGGCTTCGGAGCCGTTGGTCGCTTCTGCACCGGCAATGAGTATGCTGCGAGCTCCCCATACGCCGACACAACCGCCGCCGCTGCCGTGGGCTCGCGCGCTTCTTGGCTCGCTCAACCCACGCCCCGCGCTCTGCATCCCCGCAGGTGACGCTTTTGACGACGACGACGACCTCGAGCTGGGCGGCCTCGGGCCACTCCGGCCCGTCGAGGACGATGAGATGGCAGGCGATATGCCGGTGGGCGAGGATGGCACGGCGCTGCCGAAGATGCCGTCGTTTGCAGAGTCGGCGGAGCTCATGGCGGATGCGCTCGCCGGCAGCGCAATGGCCACCTTCACCGGCGACGACGAGGATGAGGGCGGTAAGGGCAAGGACCCTCGCAGCCGCATGTGGACGCCTGAAGAGGATGCCAAGGTGCGCAGCCTCGTCGAGGAGCACGGCACGAAGCGCTGGTCGGTGATCGCATCGCACCTTCCAGGGCGCACGGGAAAGCAGTGCCGCGAGCGCTGGCACAACCAGCTTGACCCCGCCATCAAGAAGGACAACTGGACAGTCGAGGAGGACCGAACTCTGCTCGATGCGCACCGGCAGCTGGGCAACAGGTGGGCGGACATTGCGAAGATGTTGCCCGGGCGCACGGACAATGCGATCAAAAACCATTGGAACTCGGCGCTGCGCCGCGAGCTGCGCAAGCTCAACCGGCAGAACTCCGCGATCATCCCTGCGCTCGCTGGCAACGTGGACTTGGCTGGTCGTGTCGAGCACGTGGCCGCGACCCTTCGGCAGCAGCAAAAGGGAGCGCGCGTGCGCGCGAAGCCGGGCTCGGCGGCCGCGGGCAGCAACACAGAGACCATCAGCGGCATCGCCGCCGCGAGCAGCATCGCGGCGTCCCTCGGGCCTGGGGGAGTCGGTGGTGAGTGCGTCATTCTAGCTCCAATCGAGGTCAGCGACGAGTCGCAGCGAAAGGTCTTTGCGGACGCGACGGCGGCGGCCGCGGCCGTGATGAGCGAGGCTGGCCTTGACGCTGCGCAGGACGCCGCCGTCGCCGCCGTCGTGGCGAAGGCCGTCGCGGCCTCGTCGCATCTTGCGGCCTGCGGGCACGCAGCGAGTGCGGCAGTGGGACGCACGCTGGCTGCGGCCGGTTTCGGCTTCCAAGGAGGGAGCGCGCCCAAGCCTGCGGCCATCGCCAACGGCGTGCCCGCCGCCGCCACCGCCGCCGCCGCCGCCGCCGTTGCCGCTGGGGCTGACCCGGCGGCCGCCGCCGCCGCCGCCACCGCTGCTGCCGCCGCTGCTGCCGCCGCCGCGGGGGCTGACCCGGCGGCCGCAGCCGCTGCCGCTGCCGCTGCCGCTGCCGCTGCCGCCGCCGCCGCCGCCGCCGCCGCCGCCGCCGCCGCTGCAGCCCCACCACCAGCAGCTCCGGGAGCCGGCAGCACTAGCACCAGCAGCACCAGCAGCACCAGCAGCACCAGCAGCACCAGCAGCACCGACACAGCTGCGGCCCCGGTCGGTTCCGGCACGACGGCGGCGAGCGGCGGAACGTCGTCCAACGACTGCGCGTCGCAACCGACGGCGAGCCTCGATGAGCTCTGGAACCGCGCCCAGTTGCCGCTGTCGGAGCAGAGCATCGAGTCGATCACAGCGCAGGTGCAGTGGCTGCAGGAGTTTTGCGACCACCTAGTCGAGAACTCGCTCCTGCGCTCGCTACAGCGCGCCAATGCGGCGAAAGAGGCCAAAGAGGCCAAGGAGCGAGGCGAGAGCACCAAGAAGGCATGCGGCGGCGCCGGCGGCGGCGCGAAGCGCAAAAAAGGCGAGGGCGCGGACGGCGACAGCGGCGGCGGCGCCGGCGGGGCGGAGAAAAAGAAGCGCTCGCGAAAGGCGCCGGTGGTGAAGGACGAGGGCGGGGCCGAGGGCGAAGCCGAAGCCGAGGAGGATGCCGACCTCGGGGAGGAGGAGGACGAGCTGGAGATGGAGCCGGACGAGCTCGAGGCGGACTCGATGGAGCTGTGCGGCGCGTTTGCGACGGCAGAGGGCGGCCCTCCCACCCCCCTCGATGAGCCGCTGCCGTGGGCACTTCGTGAGGCCATGACGCACGGCGACGGCGCATCGCGACCGAGCTGTCGCCAGATCTCGAGCATCCTTATGCGTGCCAGCACCGAGCCTGGCGACCTCGCCGCCGCCGCGGCAGCATCGGGCACTAGGGCAGCATCCGCCGACGCGCCCAGCGGCGCTCATCACAGCGCGCCCAGCGGCGCCCATCACAGCGCCGCGGCGGCGGACATGGACGGCGGCAGCGACATGGATGAAGTCCTCATCATGGAGGGCGAGCCGTTGGACTCACGCCCCTCCAGCACGTCCCACACACCTCGTGGCGCCCGCGACGGCGCCACCGCCCTCAGAACGGCCGACGCCGACCGACGCCTCATGCCGCCCCCCGAGAGTACGATGGGCGCCGTCGCGGGCGCTGGCGGTGCTGGACCCCGAGGCGCTGTGATGGGCGCTGGCAGTAGTGGCGGTGTGGGCGCGGGCGGCGGCGCCCTCGCGAGCGGCGCGGCCGCGCGCGCGTCGGATGACTCGCCCCTCTCCCCAACGGGACCGTTTGCCTTTGACGTGGACGACTTGCTCCGGATCGTCTCCTGCAAGCGAGCGCGCGATGCGCGGGAAGCATCCCCATGGCCGCTCGCCTCGCCACGGGCTGCGGATGACCTGCATGCAAGTGCTCACTACGGCGCGCGATCCAACGGCTCGCCGCGTGCGCAGCCTCTCTTCTCAGTCGCCGCCTCGCCGGTGACGCGCGGCCCTCTCGAGGCCCTCTGGATGTGCGGCGCGGATCCTCTCCTGCGGCGGGCGGTGCACGAGGCCGAGGACGAGGAGGATGAGGAGGGGGCGAGTGGGGGCAGCGGGGGCAGCGGAGGCGCTTACAAGCGCCGCTCGAGCTGTCGTCGAGGCGAGAGCGAGAGCAGCAGTGAGGCGACGTGGACAGTGCCGCCCCAAGCCATCTCGGCCGGAGTCTCCACGTCGTCTTCCTTCTCGCCTCCGCCCCTCGATACCCGCTCCTCGCTGCCGATGACGCCCCCCCCCGATGGCGAGCGGTTCGACGGCTGCTGCGCCGAGGCGGAAGTGCCCAAGGCGGCGCCAACCGACGGCGGCCGTTACATGCAAGTGAGCCTCCGCATGCATGGCGTGCGCAGCGTGGCTTTGGGCAAGCTTCGTCACTCCGAAGGCTGTGACGTGGCTTTGGGCAAGGCCAAGGCGAGCGTGCGCGCCGCGGCCTACCCGGCGAGTGCGGCTGCGGGCCCGGCACCGGCCAGCTGGCGCGCTGTCTCGGGCGCCGTCCAGCGAGGCGCGACGACCGCTGGCGCGAAAATCAGCGGCAGCGGCAGCGCGGGCAGCCGACGCGGACGCAGCGCGACGGCGGCCGCCGTCACGGCCATCGAAGAGGCGTGCTGCCATTCAAATGGGGGCTCCGCCTCTTTCGCCCCCGCCGCCGGCCAACCGCCGTCGCACAATGGCGGAATCCAGTGGCGACCACCCGCCGCCGCAGGGCTTCGCCTGGTCCCTTCTGCGTTCGCGGCCGATGGCGGTCTCGCTCGGAAGCTATGCACCGCCCGCGACGGCGGCGACGGCGAGAATGGCGACGGCAACGCTGGCGCTGGATGCTCTCCGTCGGGTTGCAGCGCGTCGGGGGGGCTGCTCTCTGCCTGCGCCTCGCTCGGGATGGCTACGTGTGAAGGCGGAGACCTTTCCGGCTTCTTGACCAGATGGATCGACATGCGTAGCCTCACGTCGCCGGGCGCCCCCGAGCCGCCACCTTCGGCCATCTCCGCGGGGGTTGCCGTTGGCATGGCCGCCGCCGCTGCCACTCCAAGATCGATGCGACTCGAGACCGGCAGTGGCAGTGGCAGTTTAACCCTGCTGCAGCCGCCCGCTCTTGCCGACCGTGCACTGGCGCGTTCGCTCTCTCACTGACCCAGCTCAGAGCGCGCGGCCCCTTCATCTACCGGCATGACTCTACTTGGACTCCTCATGGACACACTCGTGGCTAAATGGCGGTCTGGACCCTGGCCATGCTCTCCTCTCTCTCATGTGATGACGGCTCGACGTGGCGCGATGGAAGGTGTGCGTGAGCGCGGGCGGCCGTGCGCCCTTCCTATCATATCATATATGGCGTGAGGACATCGCGACTACGCTCTATGGACTTCAAAACGTATGCACCACGAACGGAATTAAAGAGTCCTGGCTCCTGCTGGTGCTCCCGTCCGGTGGTCGCGCCACGCGTTGCGTTGTAAATGTCGTGTGTATTTCGCCGGTCATTCAATTCTCATGGATCTAAGACTATTGAAGATCTTCGCCCTCGGCCGCGGCCCAAAAGAGCCGGGCAGCCTGCAACTCCGAAGGAGACACAAGAGGCCCTGAATGTGCATGAGATTGAGAACGGCTGCCACGACGACGACCTGCGCGTTTGCCTCTCCCTCTGCGAGCCGCAGATGACAAGCTGCTGGCGCTTGTGGAGCCTCGATAGTACTGGTACTCATGCGCCGCCTCTGCAGAGTCGTTGATGAGGCGCTGCTTCCAGATCGAGCGATGCGTGTGCAATACAATAGGCGGCGTGGTGTCGCTGAGGCAGCGCGTGAGCTCCTGGGACTGGACCAGTTGCACATTGGTCGTACATGGCAGCCGCGCGATCAGCTGGCCGCCATTGCGCCGGTTAAGCCCGCAGAAGATGTCCTGATCCGCCCAACCCGAGCACGACTGCCACCGGCGGATGACGGTGTTGCTGTGGCACGGAGCTTTGAATGTGTCCAGGATGCTTGAATGGCCAAGCACGTGCCGCACGACCGCAGTCCAGTTCATCCGGCGCAGTTCCGGCAGGTAGAAGGCGATCACGCCCGAGTTGAACTCAGGATCGGGCCCGCCGAACGCATGCACCATGCCCATAGGCCTGGCCGCGGTTCTCGGCGCGGCGCCGCGTGCCTCGTCGTAGAAGGCAAGGACAGACCGGAGCGAACCGACACACGCCACGTCAACGTCAAGGTAGAGCACCGTCGTCACGGCCGCAGGCAAGATATCTGGCAACATGAGCTTGAGCAGCACAGAGCTGTGGTGCGATGGTCGGCGCGCAGCATGCGGAGGCGCGACGAAGTACCACTGCACAACACCCAGTTGCGCAAAGGTCCGTGTCATGCTGGTCACAAACGTGCTCCCGTGCAGGCTGGACTCTCCGATGAGGTGGTAGGCTATGGGCCCTGGGGTGTGGCGTGCACAGCTTCGGGCCATGCGCTGCACGTGCGCGTTGTAAAGCGGCGTGTCGGCGAGCACGTGCGCCACGTGCATGATCGGAGTGGAATGGAGGCTCGACCCCATCGTGCGACGAAGTCTTTTCGTTCACAGCGCTGTCACGGGCATTTTTCGCTCACATCATATACTCCTCGCCGCCGCTGCGGTGTTTCTTCTTGTCCTTTTCGCGCTTTCGCTTCGGCTGATGGACTTTCGCATCAGCACGAAGCGAATCGTCGCGGAGCTTGTACGGTGCGTACCGCGAATCCGACGGACGACCTTTCGCCTTCTGGCGCCCCGCTCCTTGCCTTTTTGAGTGCAAGCTGGCGAGAGCGCGATTGGCAAGCTTGCGCGCTCGGAGTGCCTGCTTACGCTGCTTGGGAGGCATCGCACGCAGCTCCTTGGCCGAGATATTGGCCGAGATAGGATGAGATCTCCACTGCACCGTCTCGCGCATGGAGGAGCCATCCTCGTCCTCGTCCTCGTCCTCGTCGTCGTCGTCCTCTCCATCGTCGGACCATGCCGTGGTGTCCTTGTCCCACCTGCCCCGACCGACGCCACGCAAGAGAGCTTTCTCTTCAGCACGACGGCTGTAGCTGCCCGAGCGAGCCTGTTCGTCGTCGCTTCCCTCCTCCTCCTCGCCGCCCTCCTCGCTCTCGTCGCTGTCCTCCTCCTCGTCGTCGTCCTCGTCCTCGTCCACCTCGTCCTCGTCCTCCTCGTCATTACCTGCCGCGTAGTACGTCACATCGGCAGACGAAGAGCTTCGTTGGCGTCGCTTTCCACCGCCGTCGACCACCGGCGCATCGGCTTCTGGCGCGCCGCGCTTTCGCTTACCAGCCGCCGCATCGGCAAGCGCCACGCCCACTTCGGCAGAGAGCGTCTCCGCACCGCCCAGCACGGAACCGTCCAACGCATGCTGCACAAAGCGAGCACTCATCTCGGCCTCGCAGTCCACCAGTGCGTTCAGGACCTGCAGCCGACGCCCCGAGGCGCCCGGCACGACCTGGCGGTCGTCGAGCGCCGCAACGAGCGCCACGTAGCAGTGACTCCACGCGCGTCGAACGCATCCGATGTTATACGAGTTGGCGCCGACGTCATGCGTCGTGTCGAGCGGATTGAGCACGCAGATGAGCCCAGGACGGTCGGTGTTGCCCACGCGCCGCTCCGCCTTGGAGAAAAAGGCGCCGCCATCAGCGACCGAGATGCCGACAGCCTCGTAGTTCAGGCGGAGCCCGAACAGCTCGAGGAAGTGCAGCACGCAGCTGCCCAGGTTGCCGCGTAAGGAGGGCTTTCGCTCTGCTGGCGGGTGCTGCAGCGAAGCGATCACGAGCAGCTGGAGCAAGTATGAGCCCACACCACCGTGGTACGTGTCGTGCAGCCCGCGCGCATTCAGCCATCGCTTGAGCACTAGCACGAGCGGTCCGTACTGTGGGAACTTGGCCAACGCCTTTCGAGCAAGCGCCGACGACTGCAGCCCTGTGAGCTCCTCAAGGCAAATGTCGACCGCCACGCCGGTGGCGCCGTCGACAAACTTGACGATGGGCACGCGCGCCTTGTCCACCACCTCGAGCTGCGTCGCCCGCCACGGCGCCCGTCGCAGCGCCTCGCCCAGCCGATGCAGCGCGCGGCCCTTGAGTTTCTGGCTGCTGGGGACGCCCGTGTTCAGGCAGACGAGGTCGATGTCCGACTCGGGCAGCCACAGGCCCGTGTCGTACGAGCCGAAGCAGCGGATCTCAGCTGCGGGCCACACGGACGAGACCACGTCGCGCACGCGCGAGACGAGATCGCTGCGCGCCGTGGTCTCCGCACGCGTCGGCTTGAAGGCATGCGCAAAGTCGAGGAGCTCTTCGTGCAGTCGCAGCAGCGCTGACGGGCCATCATAGCGCCTTGCAGTGCTCCAGAGCTCGGCACGCTGCGCAGCCGGCCTGCGCGTCGGCTCGGCGGGTTCGGCAGCAGGCGCCTCATACGAGAGCTCGTCAAAGGAGATGAAGTCACCGAGTGACTGAGAATCGGCGCGACGTCTCCTCGCGACTGAATCTTCTGCCGGTGCAGGTGCTGCTCCAGAGGGCCCTGCTTTTTCCTGCTCCAGCTTTTTGAGAAAGCCGGTGCTGGCTGAAGGAACGCCGTAGGCGAGCGGCAAGTCGCCCTGCATCCCCTTCGGCGACGGCCGCGTGGCGATCGAAGTGCGCTCACGAGGGCGCGAAACGCAGACACGTGGCCGATGACCATCCGGTGCCGGAGGGGGAGACCGATATTGTTTGTGTCGTCGCGCGCGCCCCTCGCCAACATTAAGCCTGTTGAAGATAAAACTCGCCAAATTCACGCTATATTCACACAATACAGGTCCCACGCCCAGGCGGGACCCATAAGCATACATGTAAGCCATACTGTACTAGTACGAATGCAGCATGAAATCGAGACAATGAAGCGAACACACAAGAACTCAAGAGCAGAGAACACAGCAGCACGCCGTCGACGCCATCGTCCCACATGGCATTTGCACGCGGAAGCGCCGCGAGTGACGCTGCACGCGCCCACATGTCGCACGTCATGACCAAGTCCTGTGACAAGTCCTGCACCCGCGGCATTTCGCGTGATCCTGAGCACGTGCTCGCTTTCGGTATTTTTTTCAGCACACTACTGCGATGTCCTTCAGCACCTCCGCGATCGCGATGGCACCCTCATCCCCGATGTTGTTGTCTCCAAGGAGGACGGTGGTCTTGACGGGGTTGACCTTCAGCGCCTCTGCGATCGCCTTGGCACCGTCGTCGCCGATGTTGTTCTCGCCCAAGTACAGGACGGTCAGGACCGTGTTGACCTTCAGCGCCTCCGCGATCGCCTTGGCTCCCTCATCCCCGATGTTGTTCTTCCAGAGGATGAGGGTGGTCAACACCGGCAACTTGGCGGCAATGAGATGAGCGATGACCTTGCAGTCGCCAGCCGACAACCCCTTACGAGACCAGTCCAGTCGAGTGGCAGACCGCACTTGCTCAAGCGAGGCTCCAACCTTCGCAAAGAAGGCGGCCTTCTGAGCTTCTGTCGGCGCTTCGGCTTGGGCATCGAGCGTCGACTGCTGCAGGGCCCACGCCATCTGCTCCTCGTACGACCGCATCTGCGGCGGTGGCCCTGCCGTCGCTGGAACACGACGTTTCGGTGGTGGGAGACGCTGGGGGGCCTGAGCCATCGCGCTAGTCACGTCGGCACGCGGCAAGCCAGATGCCCGAGACGCCCGAGGGAGGTAGACGGCGCCGTCGGCGGACCGGAAGATGCCGCGCCCCTCCTTCTTGCCAGCCTTGTACTCACCCTCGTGGATGCTCTTCCGTCCCACGCAAGGCTCTCCACCAGCGCACCCGCCGCTTGCTCCCTTTGGCCGAAGAGGCGCTGGATCCATTCGCTCCAGAACGACGGAGTGCTGTTTTGCTTGGTAGTGAGCCATGTATACGCCGCGTGTCTCCAAGTCGCTAATCAGCGGCGCGGAAGTTTTATCATGATTTGTGGACCGGCCCGGCGCTAGGGGCGGCGGCAGCAGGAGGGACGGCGTGGAAGTTCTATCATGATTTGTGGACCGGCCGTATACCGCCGTGACGCACATATTGAAGGCGTCGGCCGCCGCCTTGATTTCGACGTCTGTGCCCTCGACGTGCGTGCCCTCTCTTGACAAGTTGTCGACAAACGAGTCAAAGTCGCCGGGCACAAACTGCTCGAACTCTTCGCGGTGCTCACGCATGTATCGAATGGTCTCTTGGCGCGCGCGACCGTGCAGCTGCTTGTCCCCATAGACCTGCTTCGCAAGCACACGGAAGAAGCTGTTGCCGTCACCGACCATGTCCACTGGTTGCCAGCCGTTGGCTCGGACAGGAGTGAGGCGACGACGCAGCTCGGTGTCGTTGATGGGCATCGATGCGGGAGCGGTAGCCACGACGGCACCGGCCTTCATCTGCGCAAGGCTCAGAAGCCCATCGAGTATTCCGTCGAGTATTCTGATTGGTTCCTTGACGTGCGTGCCCTCTCTGGACAAGTGGCTGACATACGAGTCAAAGTCCCCGTGCACAAACTTTTCAAACTCTTCGCGGTGCTCATGCATGATTCGAATGGTCTCATGGCGCGCGAGACCGTGCAGCTGTTCGTCCCCATACACCTGCTTCGCAAGCACGCGGAAGAAGCTGTTGACGTACTTAAAAGACGCGTCAACTGATGGCCAACGGGCTTGGAGAGCAGCGAGGCGACGAAGCATCTTCACATGCTCGAGAACGTCGTCGAGACGCGGCCGCGCCGTGACGCCCGCCACGGCGCCCGAGTCGATCGCCGCGTTGACCGAGTCGATCGCCGCGTTGGCCTGACGCATGCTTGCTGGGGGATTGAAGGTGATGGCCCTACGTTCGGTGGGCGTCCCTCGGGAGAGATCCTGTAGGTGCCCGCGCGACGACCTCTCACTCTCGGCCTTGCTCACCCGGCCCTTAAACGCCGTGTCCGCCGCCCAAGACGGGGTAGGTGGTGTGAACAGGGCGGATAAGCCGAGGCTCGCAGCGATAGCTGCAGCAAGCTGAGCGTCTGGCTGCGCATTGTCCGCCAACGCCTTGTCCACCGCTGCCTTGTCTGCCGCCGCCTTATCCGCCGCCGCCTTCATCGCCACCAAGTGCTGCAAACACGCGCACACGCACACACGCGGCGCACGCTCAGCACGCGATGTGGCCGACGGCTTGGCCCTTCGGCTTCGGCTGGCCTCCACGTGTTCGCTCAAGCGGCGCTCCACAGCACACATTGACGCTCGCGAAGAAGTCGGCCGGTGTGTAGCCATCCTGCGGCGCGGGCACGCGGAGAACGACGGCGGCGGAGCGAGGGTCGTCAGCGGCGCGTGGGGGAGGTGCGCACGACGATGGCGGCCCACACCATCTGCTCCTCGTACGAAGGCATCTGTGCTGCCTTGTGCTGCTCCTCCGCCTCCTTCTTGCGCTTCTCTTCCTCTGCCTTACGCCGCCATCTACTCGAGAGGGTCAGGCATTTGAGCCAAAAGCAAAAGAGTCCCATCAGACTTGGCCTCGAGAAAGGAGCACGATGACGTAGGACTCCACCAGAAACGCGCGTGTAAAAATCGTGGCACGTCCGTGCTTGCCAAACTCCGTCCACGCGCGCTCGCCTTCCTGTGATTACATGTATTTCATAGCGATTTGTTGCCGAGGTGCGCGGAATCGTTCACAGAAAAGAAAAGTGTGAAGCTTTCATATAAAATTCTCTGAAAAAAAAGATCTCACACGTGAGAACGACACACGCGACGAGCACGCGACAGCACGTACGTACGACGTAGATCAAAGATCTCTCCAGTCTCCACTCTGCCTTCGCACATAAGAGGATGACCCTGTGAGCCAGATCAAGGCAACCTGCTGTGGTGATGCGCGCGGATCACCTGCCCCCATGGGCCATGCAATCATGCACTCAATGCTTTAAATGTGACATTTAATCAAATGTGATGCGCGTTGAATGCGCGCAGGGCGGTGGCCTCATACTGCTCGAACAGTCAACAGTCAACGGTTAAAAGATAAAAGTGGCTTGGAGCCTGACCGGGTCAAGCGCCTACGCATCCAACTCGCTGTTGTGAATCGGAGCCCGACCGTTGTCAAAGGGGCTCGAGTCTGGACCGTTGTCGAAGCGCTGAGAACCGCGTCCTTCACGCGGCCATGCACGTACATCCGGGTTATCGTCGAAATCCAGACTATCGAAGCTTCCGCGCTCGGTCGGCATGAGCGCCGGCGAGCGGCTCCGCGATCGAGGAGTCCCATGGGCTTGGCCGGCAGTGTTGAAAGCATCGCCAAGCGTGTCATTGGCGTTGTTCATGCCCAGATGCGACGATGAAGGTCCGCGCAGGCGAAGGGCGAAAGGAATGCCAAGCGTGTCGAAGTTCGCCTGGGCACTTATGGACGGCGGTCCGCGCGACGTGGGCGTCCCTCGGGAATCCCGTTGACGCCCGTGCGAGAACCTGGAATCATTGGGACGGGTGTACAGTGGAGGAGGGTACAGTGGAGGAGTTCTTAATGCACCAGTGGCCGAGTCGATCGCGGCGTTGACCTGACGATTGCTTGCCCTGGCGACAGGCTTGCTGGTTGCCGCTGCCTTATCCGCTGGAGCCTCCACGGGCCGCCTCCACTGCGTCTTCTTCGTCGCCTTCTGGTAGTAGTACGCCTTGCCTTCTGCCGTCTTGAGCTCCTGCCATCCATCTGGCAGCGGCCCGGCGGCAGCGGGATTACGAGGCGCCACCACGGCCGCGTTCATCTGCGATGCGAGCTCGGCTGCCGTCGCATAGTCCCGTGCCTCGATCGCCTGAGTCAGCTCCGCCTTTAGCTCGGCCAAGCGCGTCGCGTTCTGAGGAGATGCCGCGGGGTCGAGGTTGGTACTTGCTTTGCGCCGCTCGTCCAGCGCCGCCCGAGCCCTCTCTCTCTCTTGATGGGCGGCAATCTGGGCGTCATTGGAGGCGGACCAGGCGGGGGCGCCACGCGCGTCTACAAAGACTTTGCGCCGTCCGGGCGCGGGTGCGGCGGCGGGGAACGTTAGGGGCGCCGGCGCGGCTGCAAAAGAGCCGTCGTTGCCCTCACCTTCCTTGGGCTCAAACCGCAACGACTTGCACAAGCTCCACTCGAAGCCATCGAATGAGATCCATGTCCCAAGGATCTCGTGCGGCGTCGACGCATCTGACTCGCAGTACGCCCACCCGTCATTGCCGCCTGCCGTTGGCCCGATTACCCAGCGCGGCACGTGATAGGTCGGGTCGATGATATGGAACAGGTGCGCCTGCCCGGCGGACTTGGTCTTGTGCACATAGTGAGGCCGGCCGTTGAGGAGCGTCCGTTGAGAAGCGGCCATCGAGAGCTGCCAGACGCCGGAAAAGTTGTGGTGAAGAAAGCCCCACTCGGCACCCCTGCACATAAGAGAGCGAGTGCACTCGACACCCCTGCACATAAGAGAGCTAGGCACTACCTTGTTCGAAGGCCGATTGCTTGCCCCACGCGCGGTCGGCGCTGGATCCATTCGCTCCAGAACGAAGTAGTGCTTCGCAAGCGCACGGAAGAAGCAGTTGCCGTCACCGCCCACATTGACTGCTTGCCAACCGTTGTCGTGGAAAACAGCGAGGCGACGACGCAGCTGGGTGAGGCAGATGGGCGTGTCGTTGATGGGCATCGATGCTGGGCGCTGGCTGAACAAGGCGCCATAACCTGGCGGACGACGAGCGAGAGCCGGGTGGCGCAACTTGCAGAGCGCCTTGTATTTCTTCGCCGGGTAAGTGATTCTTTGCAATAACATGGGAGTCTTTCCCGCCCCCTCAAACCAAGCGAAAGGTGCTGCGTCGAGCTGCTTCTCGTGCTCGAGCGCCCCGTCTACCAGCGCTCGCCAACTTATGGCGACTCGCTGGTCCTGTCGGACGTGGCGGATCAACTTGTTCCAATCAGCGCGTGCGCGCGCGTGCGCGCGCGCCCGGTGCCTTTCCAAAGCACGCGCCACGTGCCCTTCCAATAACATGACCTTCAGGCCTTGTTGAATTTTTTGTAACTTGTTGAATCGTCGCCACCACCTCGCGATGACTTTCTGCGCCTCCTCCTTCTCCTTCTTCTCGCGCTCCTCTTCCTCTGCCTTACGCCGCCTTCTGCTCGAGAAGGTCCGGCATTTGAGCCAAAAGCAAAAGAGTCCCATCAGACTTGACTCTAGGTGGCAGCGTTGCACTTCGGGCCTCGAGAAATGAGCACGATCACGTAGGACTAGAACAATGTGTCAGCATACGCGGTTCGTGCATCGTTCGTGCCACGTCCGTGCGTGCTTGCCAAACCCGTCCACGCGCGCTCGCCTTCCGGTGATTATTTCACAGAAATTGCGGAATCGTTCTTATAGTGGTTATTCTCTGGAAATTCTCTGAAAAAAAGAAACAGATCCATCTTGACAGTCACTCCAAGGGGTTGATCTCTCTCGTCTACAACCCCTTCGTGACACCCCTATTCATCACGGACTGAATCTCCTCGACGACGAGCTCCCTGCCCTCCTCGTTGAGCACGCCTCCGCTCGAGACGGCCCGAAACCACTCGACCACCACGAGGCCGACACGCAGGCCCAGCCGTTGCGCGCGCAGGCTGCCCATCAACTCGTTGAGCCAGGGGTCCTCACCAGCGCGCACGACCGGCCCTTGAGTGCCATCGGCGGTACTGTTGTGGACGCCAGCCGCGGCGGCACCACCGTAGCTGGCACCGTCGTCGTCGGCACCATGGCCGTCAGCGTCGAAGAGCAGGCGGCGTCGGTTCCACAACCCAGGCTGGTGGGAGAAGAGCCACCGGTTCGTGCGGCTCGCCATCCGGTAGATTGGGAGCGGCGGCCGCCCAGCATCGCGCTCGTCGCCACACGAGTAGTTGGTGGCCTCGAGATGGTACAAGCCAGCCCGCACCATCGCCGCACCTTCGAATCGGATGCCATCGAACGCGTCGTTCTCGATGAGCTCTTGCGCGCATCGGAGCAGCACGCTCATGTCCACGTCGACTAGTACGGTGGGAGACCGATCGCTCCCTTCTGAGGCTCGCACCACCACCACCTCCTCCTCCTCCTCCCCCTCCTCCTCCTCCACCGCTTCCCTGTGACCACGTGATCGAGGCTCGTGCTTCACGAATGCCACGTGTCGCTGTGTCGAGCGCTGTGCTCGTATGAGCCACATGTCCTCTTGCATGTGCAGCACAAGGGGCGTGCGCAGCGCCAGCAGGGCGTGCCGCAGCCGCGATGAGAACTCGCCAGTGCCTGTGGGCAGGTGGGTGGGCGTCACACCGTCACACGTCCGGAGGACGTGTGTTCGGACCGCCGCCACCTCGTTGGCAAAGTGTAACGGCCAACAGAGCTCCGCACCGGGCCAGTACCGTTGATAGCGGCGGGACCAACCCGTCCAGAAGCGCGCGTAGGCGTCGCACGTGTGCAGCAGCACGCTCACACGATCATCGGGACGTGCACATGAACGCCCAGCTGGTAGTCGGGTCCCCTCGATCGTGCCGGTACAGCCGCCCGCGACGTGGCTCGCCCGCACAGCTGGAGGCAGCACGTCATCGTCGTCGTCGTCCACCACGCCGCGTAGACCGGGCGAGCCACTGGCGCGCGCTCGCACCCTCCGCTCTTGCTGCATCGCCTTCGCAAGCGAGGTCCGCGCGTGCGCATACGCTCGGAACTCGGCGACCTGTGACGCCCACGACGACACGGCTTCAGCTCCGTCGTCCGCCACGGGAGCAGTGCCCGCCAGCCAGTACAAGGCGGCACGCAGCAGGGCCCGCGCCTGTGCAGTGGCTTGTGCCTGGGCGTCGTCCACGAGCGCGTCTGACCAGAGCCCGAACGCAACGTACCGTGCGATCGCGTGGCGGCCATCGCACAGAGCCGCGCCGGGCTCGAAGGCCAGCATGCTGAACGAATTCGCTGGTGCGTCGTAGGCCTCGGACGGTCGTGCGATCTGTATGGCCTCTCGGCTGCACGGTCTCGCACTCAGAAGAGTCACGGGCTTTGCAGACACTGGCACGTGGCCAGCACTGAGTCCCGCACTGAGTGGGTGCTCGGCGTCCAGCAAGAGCTCGACCGCACCGCAAGCGTGGACGCTCGCCACATCGGAGGCAAGGTGAAGCGTTCGCATAGAAGAGCGTCCAAGTGACAACAAGGGCAGTGCCAAGCTGCTAATGCCTTCCGCTGACGGCGAGAGGATGCCGACCGCTATGTGGCGATGGCCAAGGTGCACGAGCTCTGCTTGGACCACGATCAGCAACTTGGCGCAAAATGATGAGAAAAAGTTGGACAGGCCTCGGTCTTGTGCAGTCAGTGGGTAGCCGCCTACAATGAGCCAACAGTTAGGTCGCATCGCGTTCGTCCGTCAAGCAAGAAGATGAGACTGTACACGAAGCCGACGGAGAAGCGCGGAATGGAAAAGAAAGCACCGAGGAAATCTCGCCCACGAGGACGCCCGTGGTATCGATCAAAAGACCCGGGAACCTTAAACAAGACCCGGCGGCCGTTCAACAACGTAATCCTACCGGTTACCGGTACTGTGGGCGATTCCCATGTGCCTGGCGTGCGACACGCAGGCGCCTGCTGCCACGAGGGCCCGCGCATCGCCTTCAGCAAGAGCCTGGCCGGCCAAATCTTGCGATTGGTGTGGGTGCTGTGGAGCGCCGCTTGTGCGAACACGTGGAGGCCAGCCGAAGCCAAAGGGCCAAGCCGTCGCCCTTTCTAATTTGGCATTGATACGCCACTCGTCCAACGTGAGGCCGGCAGCCTTCAAGACTGCCTCCGCTTGCGCTCGGTTGTCGACGCCCCCAGGCAGCCTGTCGGCGAAGACGACCAGAGATCCAGGCACATTGCCGCAGACCCGCAGCAGCTCTCGGGCTGAAGCTGGATCCATGTACATGAGCAGCGCCTCGAGGACGAATACGGTCGTGTGCGCCTGGCTGCTGCGTAGGGCATCACACTGAGCCGCACGGTGCACAACGCGCCGTCCCGAGCGCGTCGATAGGTCGGCGCTGTGCAGCAAGGGGATGCGCGGTGAGAGCCACGGACGCCGGCGAGTGAGCCTCTCGAGCATGCGCCGCTTCTGCTGGATGACCTCCGGAAGGTCTACCTCGGACCACGTCAGGCGTGTGTCGATTGTGGCGGTGCGCCGTTGCACGTTTTCGAGCACTCCAAGACGCATGGGACGCGTGTCGAACCCCGCTCCGAGCGTCACCACGTGGAAGTGGCGATGATCCCGCTCTCGGATCAGCCCGAGCACGTCCGCAAGCGCGTCGTCGATGAAGAGGCTCCGCCGAGCTATCGTCGTGTGCATCCATGGCGGGTAAAGCCAGCAGAGCGGCCGGCTGACGATCCACCTGGTGTGCGTCGGAAGGCAGCGGTACGAAATATAGTCGGCGGTCTCGCCTCGCGTGCCAGCGAGAGCTTTGAGCCACAATACTTGCAGGTTGACGCAGGTGTTGGCGGGCGCGACCGGGTCGGTGACGTGCAGTAGAGGCAGCAACGCTGCATGCGCGCGCCACGAGGCGCGTCTCAGGGTGCGCAAGGGCTCCCAGCGCTGCTGCACAGCCTGGTCGGGCATCGTCGCGGCACCTCGCCTGATCGTACTGGGAGCAGGAGCGGGGCACGGGACGGGTTCGCAGGGGGCGGCGGCGGCCCGCCGATCAGCCCTCCCGCCTCCGCGCCGCGCAAGGGAGTCGGCCGACTATCGGCCCGTGCGAAGTCAAAGTCTGGCGGAGTTCTTGTGAGCCAGCCCATGCCGTTATTCTCACGTGCCCCGACTCCCCACAGGCACCCCACATGCACTTCCCACACACTTCGCGGCGTCTAGACGGAATCCTTCACGAACGCCATCGCGACCACGACACACGGGCACCTCCAGGTGCGCGAGCTGCCCGGCCCGCTTCGACCGAACCCTCCCCGCCCGCCCGCACTGGTGCTCCTCGGCGACGTCGAAGACCGAGAAGTGCTGATAGTGCAGTCTGACAGTACGGCTGAGGACTAGCTCTTGTCGGTTTCCAGAGCCACAGTGAATGAGACACACATCCTGCCGACTTGTCTGTGTGAGCTCATGGGTTCGTCGCCATCGCGTGGCAGATTTCAATTCGAGACCATGGGCCTTACGCCGGTTCTCCGTGCTTTGGTTTTGCTTGAGACCTTCTACTGCCTCATTGTGTATACGACGCTCACGCTGTGCGTCCTGGCTGCACTTGTCATGCAGTCCTCCAGTAAAGACTCTGGTACAGCCATTGGCTCATTTGGGTCCTTGTCGACCTTGATGAGTCCTAGCTAGGTTGAAGTTTGAGATTTTACACGACTTACACCAGCAAATTCATCATCACTGTGTACGTCGGTATCATCCGACCTGGCTCCGGGGCGTGCGCGGCGCTAATCCGCTATAAGGCGGCGCTCTTCTAGGCGGCGCTTTCCTTGTGGTGGGGCGCGGGGTCGGGGGCCCACCGGGCATAAGCAACACCGCACGAGGATCGAGAGCTACTAGTAACCTCATGCGCCGCGCTTCGACTTGGCGAGGTACTCTTCGAAGGTGGCGCGCTCGAGCTTGAACGCCATCTTGAACGCCATCAGCTGCCCAAGGTCGTCCACCATCACCAAGCCCGACATGATCGCATTCGTCGCCTCCATCTCGCCTCGGATGATCTGCATGAGCACCTCGCGCTCGCAGCTGATGTTGCACGTCACCGCCGGCATCTTGGGCGCCTCCTCGTCCGCGTACACACGCACTCCCGCTGGACTCACCCATATCCCGAGCGTGCGCGGGGCGGCTCCGTCCTCCCGCGAGAGCTGGCACAGGACCCCGATGTCCATCGACGAGGCCTCGAAGGCCACAGGCAGGTACGACGCGGCCATGTACAGCTCGGCGTCATCCACGAGCCGCTCAAGGCCAATGTCCGCCGCGGCGGGCGGTGGGCTGATCGTCGCGGTGGCCGGCGGCGGCGGCGTCGCCGGTGGGGCGGGCAGCGGTGCGGCCAGTTTGATGGGAGAGCTCAGATCGATCAGCATCTCGACGCCCGGCGCCGGCGGTGTGGCGTGCTCACGCCGCCAGGCTTGGAACTCGCGCCACGCACCTGATGAGGGAGGCAATCAGCATGCAATCAGCATGTAATCAGCATGCAATCAGAATGCAATCAGCATGCAATCAGCACGCCGCCAGGCTTGGAACTCGCGCCATGCACCTCGATCGAGTTGAAAGGCGCGCTTGAACTTCATCATCGAGACGAAGTTATCCGTGTGCATCTGGCCGCTCATGAGCGCTGCGGTCAGTTCAAAGTCGCCAGTGAGCACCGCCAGCAGCACGCGCCGCTCGCACGCCACGCTGCACGCTGGCGCGCTGGCCAAGCGCACAGGCGCGACGATCAGCCGGACACCGCTCGGAGAGAGGCGGAAGAGCACGGCGACCGCCGCGCCGTCGGAGGCGGATTTCGAGACTCGGGGCGGTGTGCTGGACGAGAGCATAGCGGCCGTGGCGGCCGTGGCGGCCGTGGCGGCTGTGGCCACGCTGCTGCTCGGGTTGAGCTCGCTGCTCAGATTGAAGAGGACGTCCCCGGTCCAATCGGTCGCTGTGAACGCGTACACAGCGAACAGCAGCGCCTCGCTCAGCTCGAAGGCACCGCCCTCAGAGCTGGCGTACGCACTCGCGCCACCGACCGTTGGGGCCGGCAGCAGCATGCCCAACTCTGCGAGGAGCTCGGCGCTGGGCGGCGAGCGCTGGAGCTTGGTGAGAGGGTCGAGATGCTCTGGCGTGGCACGTGCTTGCTGTGTGAGCTGGAGGGACGCCTTGTACGCGTCGAAGACGGCGCGTTTGAGCCGGAAGGCCGATTTGAACACGAGGAGCTTCCCCAGGTCGCTCACCTGATGAGGGAGGCAATCAGCATGCAATCAGGAAGGCCGATTTGAATACGAGGAGCTTCCCCAGGTCGCTCACCTGCACGCGGCCGGTGATGACGGCGCGGGTAGCCTCGAGCTTGCCGGCCACGACATCGAGCAGCACGTCGCGCTTGGCGCTCACGAGCAGCATCGGCGCGCCTCCCACGAGACCTGCGAGGAGCTTCGCCGCCTGCGGGCTGACGCTGATGGTGAGCTGATGGACGCCATGCTGGTACGCGACGCTCACGTGCACGTGGCCGGTCCAGTCGCACCTGATGAGGGAGGCCATCAGCATGCAATCAGCATGCAATCAGCATGCAATCAGCATGCAATCAGCATGCGAGGTCGAGGGCCGGTCCAGTCGCACCCCAGGAAGGCGTGCGGCATGAAGAGGAAGCCCTGCGCGAGCTCGAGATCTCCGCCCAGGTGCACGCGCAAGCTCGCGTCGTCAAGCTCTTTCTGTGCCTCTAGATCCAAATCTGCCATGTCCGCCACGTCGCCCGCTGCGGGTCGGAGTGGGTCGCCCTCAGCGCTCGGGACGGCGCTCGCGCCCTCGGCGGCGCTGCCGTCGACCGCCGCAGCTCGTGACGAAACATCGACGTAGCCGCCGCGCAGGCCACGGAGCGTGAGGGAGCGCAACTGGCCCCAGACGGCCTTGCGCTCGTTCTCACTCGTGCGCAGGCTCTCGACCGTTGAGATCGCGCCGATAATCCGGCCCACAAGGCTGCCTGCAAGGCCATCGCCCACGAGGCCGTACGTGGTTGCGCCCGCACCGGCGGCGCCGCTGCTGCCTTCCTCCGCCCGTCGGCGCATCTGAGCCTTGAGACCCTCGATGAGAGCGGCGTCGGCGTCGTGGTGCGCGTGGTGCGCGTGGTGCGCGTCGTCGTGCGCGTCGTGATGAGCGCCGAGCCCGTGAGCGGTGCTGCTGCTGCTGCTGCTGCTGCTGCTGCTGCTGTCTGCGGCGCCGTTCCGGGCGGGAGTGGCTGGGCCCGTGGATGCTCCCAACGGCTCCGCGCGCCGTCGGTTACGCGCGGCGCACGCTCTCTCGGCGACGAAGGAGATGTAACGCTCGCGTTCCCACACGTGTGCCCGCTGCAGCGCGAGGAGCGCCGCGAGGTTGGTGGTACTCGCCAGGCGGGTGAGGACCGCCACCGAGGAGGGCAGTAGCCCGCGCGCGATGGCCACGAACGTGGGCGCGTCGCACACGAGCTCGCACGAGATGCGATCTGGCGAGCTCCCGATCTCGAGATCGAGCCTCTGTACTGCCGAGGCGCCCGCGACGGCGCCCGCGACGGCGCCCTCGACGGCGCCCTCGACGGCCGCGTGGCCGCCCGCGACGGCGCCCGATGCGCCAACGAGCACCACGGTCAGGTTGATGCCCAGCGGCGCATCGAGCGCGTCGGCTGAGCTCGTGAACAGGGCGGCGTGCTGCACTTGCATGCTAAGCTCGATGTCGGGCCGGTCGAGCCCGCCACCACCGATGCTCGTGGCGGGGACGGACGCGCCGGGGCCGCTACTGCTGCCGCTGCCGCTGCCGCCGCTGCTGCTGCCGCTCCCTTCGCCGCCGCCACCGCCACTGCTGCTGCCGCTACCGCCGCTCCCGTGGCCGAGCGGCTCGATCCTCACCTTCGTGTCGCCCTCAAGGACGAGCTCGTCGTGCGAATTGCGCACGAGCCGATTCTTCGTCACCTTCACAGCCCGATCCACCGCCTTGAGATTCGGAACCTCTCCTGAGGCGGCGCTGGAGGCGGCGCTGGAGGCGGCGGCGGCGGCGGCGCGCGCTGCGGCCACGGGATCTTCCGTGACTGCGGCGGCGGCGGCACGGGCGGCGGTGATCGTCGCACCTGCAGAGGTCATCAGAGGTCATCAGGGGTCATCAGAGGTCATCAGGGGTCATCAGGGGTCATCAGAGGTCATCAGGGGTCATCAGTGGTCATCAGTGGTCATCAGAGGTCATCAGGGCTCATCAGTGCTCATCAGTGGTCATCGTTGATCATCGCACCTGCACGGGTCATCAGTGGTCATCAGGGCTCATCAGTGGTCATCAGAGGTCATCAGTGGTCATCGGCGATCGCCGCACCTGCAGTGATCATCAGAGGTCATCAGGGCTCATCAGTGGTCATCAGAGGTCATCAGTGGTCATCAGAAGTCGTTGCACCTGCACGGGTCAAGCCGCCGCTAACGACGCTGCCCGCGACGCTATCCCCTAGCCTGGCCATCGGAGCGGCGGCAGCGGCGGCCGCGGCCGCGCGCGCGGCGGCCATGGTCTCACCCGCGCGAGTTAGCCCGCCACTCACCACAGTACCGGCGACGCTGCCCGCCACTCTGTGGGCCATGCTACTGGCCACGGTGCCTGCGACGCTCTCCCCGAGTCGGTTGGCCATGCTGCTGGCGACGGTGCTCGCCACACTGCCGACCATCGTGCCCGCGACCGCGCCCGCCACGCCGCCCGCCACGCCACCGACCATTGTGCCCGCGACAGCGCCAGCTACCATGGTCCTCGAGGCGACGGCGGGTACGAGTGGGCGTAACGGCAGGTGGGTATCGGGGCCCATTGGGTGCTTGGGATCGAGGTGGCGGAGCTGGCGTGCCTGCTCGTCGATGAGCTGCACGATCAGGTGCGCCTGCTGCGCGGAGGAGAGGTCGCGTGTGAACGAGGAGACATCTTCACACTGATCGATCGCGTCGACCAAGTCTGCGGTCGCATAGAGCGAAGGGCGCTGCTGCGAGAGCATGGCCTCCTGCGGCGGTGGAGTAGGAGAGGGCGAGCAGAAGGGGTTTGCAACGGGAGAGGGGGGGGAGGGGAGGTGAGGGGGTGAGGGGGTGAGGGGGGGGAGGGAAGGGGAGGGGAAGGGTACTGGGTGCAGGGTGCGTCGTCGAAGGCAGTGCTTCGCAGCGCCCCAGTTCACACCTGCGCATTGATGAGCTTCTTCAAAGCCATTTTGATCGAGTCAATCCGCTGCCCCTCGCCTCGCTCAAAGCCTGAGAGGAGCTTGGGCAGCGAGGCGCTCATGAGGCGCACCGCCTCGAGGTGCTGACGCAGGCTCTCACTGAGCGCTGCAGAGCTTGCCTCGACCTCACGCAGTCCGAGCTGCAGCGCGCGGTCCGTGTTCACTCTGCGCAGGTCCGGAGACGGCGGCTCGTCGAGCATGGCCGAAGCAAAGGCGCGGCTCGACGCACTGACCGGCGGGGGTGACACCGATGCGGCCGTGCCGCCCTCCTCGCCAGCTAGCTCAGAGCCCTCCAGCTCCGCGAGCGCATCCAACTCATTTGTAGCTCGGGCGTGCCATGCGCGCGCCTTCTGCAGCGCCGCCTTGCTCGTGCGCATGTCGCGCACATGGCTGGCATTCTCGGCGACAAGCGCGCGGTGTGCGTTGGCGCACCGATCGCGCAGGTAGGTGAGCGCCGTCACATCCGCAGAGAGATGTGCAGCCAGTTGCATGTGCAGCACGGCGCTCTTCTCGGACTGGGACTTGAAGGCGACGAGACCCATCCGGCACGTGCCACGCTCTGCAGACGGACGAAAGACAGCACCGTGAGAGCCCAAACACAACGGTGGCGGGTTCGATCAGCGTCGGGAGTGGCACCCATGAGGCCGGCGGCGCTGCGGCCCTGCTTCAGCAGTGCTTGTCCGTACGCCTCCTCAGTGGCCTGTCGAGCACGCATCAAGCCTAGCACCTCCTTGCAGGAGGCGACGCCGGCCGCACTGCGCCGCACGATGGAGTCGAAATCGGCCGAGACATTGTCCGATAGCTGGTCAAGCGAAAAGGGTCTTTCCGCCGTCCAGAGGATGTGAGATTTTCCGCGAGAGACACGACAAGTGAAGTCAAGACACGTGTGAAGACCAGAAATCCTGGGGTATGCCCTGAAGTCTTCTCTCCGCCGTCCAGTGAAGAGATTTCCGCGAGAGCGCGCGCCGGCCGGCCCGCGAGACTTGACGATACGCGAAGTCTGTCCAGAAACATGGGGGAAGGTCAGACCTACCCCCCTACCAGAAATCGCCGCCGGCGAGACAAAGTGATTTTAGCAAAAATCTCTTCCAGGTTTCGAATGTGAGCTATACTCTACATTTAACTCGATGTTTACATGTTAAGAGCTTAAACATAGGTTGGTTGTTGGAAAGATAGCGTGTTGGTGAACGCTTGCCGGCCCAAGGCTTGCGCAATCGTTTGATAATGCTCATGCTGTATCCAACCTGCCAATCGACTCAGGAGTTGCTATATGTAAATATCCGATCGTAACACGTAACTGTCCGCGTTTCTCGGTTGACCGGTTCGGTTGCCGCGCCCGGGCGTGCGGCGTTGCGACGTCGGCGTGTGGCAAAATTAATACCTTCAACACCGTGAAATGGATATCCTTCTGGATATCCGCGTTGCATTCGTCGGTCTGCTCGAATCGACTGTGTGACACGCTCGCTTTCTGAGGACTCTCAGCACTCTAAGATTTAATCTACGCCGCGCGCTTCTTTTGCGGGGCTTTATACCCCTCGAGGAGTTTGGTCACTTGCGTGTGGCCCTTCTTGTCAGCAATCTGCTTGGCAGTCTGCCCAGACACGTCCTGGATGCTCTGGTCGGCACCCGCGTCAAGCAACATCTTCGCAAACTCAAGATGCCCCAGATAGCACGCCTGATGGAGCGCTGTGTACTTTTTCGACTTTGCGCCCGCCGGCTCTTGTACATTGACATTGGTGCCGTTACGGATCATCTGCCTTCCAATTTGCATGTGGTTCATCTTAGCGGCCCAGATCAGCGGCAGCCAGCCACCCTTTTCGGCCGCGCCAAACCCGCCGCGTCGGTTGAGCGGAACCACGTCCACGGAGACGGGGCCGCCCATGCCCGCAGTGACCGATTCCGAGTAAAAGTGGCTCTCGAGCTCTGCGACGATGAGCGCCGTGTCGACAGACTCCGACGCGCCCGCAAAGTTGCGTGGCACCTCGAGCCTCGTGTTCTGTGGGGTGACGCCGCAGATGGAGCGCGGCTTCCCAGGCTTCTCGTTCTTCATCGCCTCGACGATCGCCGCGACGGCCTCGCCCTCAAGGGCTGGGTTGCCCCGCACGTCGATCGAGGTGATCGTCTCAATGGTCCGAAACGCTTCGGCGAGCACGAGGCCATCTTCGGACGTCAAGCTCGCATCCCGCAGATCGAGGGCCACGTCGACGGGATTCGTCAAACTCGCATCCCGTGTGAGCACCCACCCGACGAGCATCGTGGCACGCGAGCCGTGTAGCCCGCGCTCCGCCCACTTGTGAAAGGAGATCTCGGGTTTCTCGAGATGACCGTGCAGCTTGGACGCCTCCTTGACGATGTTATGCTGCAGCCGGAGCGTCGACTGCATCACCTTCGCAAAGTTCTCGTCGTTGTTGAACCACTCGGGCTCGTGCTTGAGCGCGTCGAAATCCATCGCGTGCGAGAGGACGTCCACGCTAAACGGCGCGAGCTTGGTGTCTAGCACGTCGCGCAGCTCGAGCCCGATGCCATCGCGCATGTCCATGAGCATCTTGCGACGGCGCGAGAGCACCTGCTCGAGCGTCATCAGAGGTCATCAGCGGTCATCAAGAGGTCATCAGAGGTCATCAGAGGTCATCAGAGGGGAGCACCTGCTCGAGCGTCATCAGAGGTCATCAGCGGTCATCAAGAGGTCATCAGAGGTCATCAGAGGTCATCAGAGGTCATCAGAGGGGAGCACCTGCTCGAGCGTCATCAGAGGTCATCAGCGGTCATCAAGCGGTCATCAAGAGGTCATCAGAGGTCATCAGAGGTCATCAGAGGGGAGCACCTGCTCGAGCGTGTGGGCAGCCATGTTGAGCGAGAGGCGCGCCTGGATGACGAGCATCCCGCTCGAGACGCGCGTCTCAAGGGCCTCCAAGCCGGTCAGAGGCGGGAGCAGCACCTCGCGCTCGTGTGGGTACTGCGAGAGCCACGTCAGATCGGCGCCGCGGTCGACCATGCCCATCTGCATCTCGAAGACCGTCGACAAGTGATGAGTATGGGCGTCTTCGGCGCCGGCATAGTGCAGCGCCTGCTCCTTATCAGTTGTCGTCGACGAGAAGCCGTACTCAATGCCGCCGCGCACGCCCATCGAATTCGCGACCCAAAATGATTTGGGCAGCTTCGCATCCTTGATGCCGCGCCACACCTTGACTGCCTTGGTCAGCTTCGACAGCTTGATGACGCACGAGTTGATGGCGTGGATCGTCGTCGTGTAAGTGTTGCCCAGCGTGAGCAGCTTACACTGCTCGACGAGCCACGCGTCGCCCGACTTGGAGCGAAGCACCGCATTGTACTTGGCGTACAAGGGCCCCGTGTACAATCTCCCGCCGACGAGCTCCTCGCGGATGAGCTCCGTGTGCCCTTCGTGGCGCAGCCGTGCATTGCACTCCGTCTCCATCACGCCCATCATCTCGTCGATTGGGCGGATCGCGCGGCACCAGTCGGGATACAGCTCGCGAAAATCCTTGCGCTCCGGATAAATCTCGAGCCCATGGTCCCGAAACTTGCCTCGTGTCTCCTCCTTCGGGTTGATGACCACCTCCCATTCCATCGCCGATGTAGACGTGACGCCATTCGACGTGGTGAACTCACACCGCGCGTCCCTCTCCCCCGTATGCTCTTGCTCCATCGAGTGGAAAAGGGACCCTTTGAGCATCTTGGGCGGCCCGATGAGCGACTCGAGGCCGCCGTAGAAGAGGCTCAGCGAGCCATAGCTCATCTGGAACTTGCCGCTCGCCTGGAACTTGTCGTTGGCGACGGTGCTGCCTCGGTCACTGCTTGTGAGAAAGCGCGCACCTTCCATGATCACGTCGCACATGTTCGAGATCAGATCTGACTCGTTCAGCAGCTTCTCGAGCCGCGGTCGCTCCAGCGCGCGCATAAATTGAAACTGCTTCTGGCCAGCCTCCGGAAGCTCGAGGGTAGCAGCGACCACGTCGTGCAGCGCAAGGGACTGCAGCCACTGAGCCACGTTCCACTGCTGCCCCTCGCCCTCCTCTACCTTCTTCTCCTCCTTTTTCCGACGGACCGCCGCCTGGCCCACTTGCGCGCCGCCCTTTCTCTCGTCCGCCTCCTCCCTGCCACCTCCGGCTGGCCGGCGCGCGGGCGGGCGCGGCGGCGGCTGGGCGGGTGGCAAGGCGGTCTTCTTCCCTTGCATGCGTTCTCGTAGCGCCTTTTGGATGTCCTTAGCGGTCGTGGCAGTCTCGACGGGCGGGACGACCTTGACGCTCCGGATGGCGTGGTCGAAACTTTTGAAGTCCAAAGTACCCGTGCTACTCGTGTCCCACCGATCGAAGACGGCGGCGAGATCCTCCTTGGTGGCCTGCACTCCGAGGCGCAGCATCGCCGTCTGGAACTCCTTCTTGTCGACCGTCCCATTGCGATCCTCATCACAGTCCCGGAAGAGCTCAATCGTCTTCAGATTGGCCTTCTCGAGCGCTGTCTTGAGCTGATGGGCAATCTCCCTGGCTCGCTCCTCGATGCGCTGCGCCTTCGTCGCGGCTTCGTAGGCAGAAGAGGTCGCTTTCGACAAGATCTGTTCGTCCGGTCGGCGCACGGCCGCCGCCGGAGCCGCCGTCGGAGCCGCCGCCGGAGCCGCCGCTGCGTCTGCGGCAGGGGCGGCCGACGGGGCGGCAGCAGACGAGACGGAAGAATGCTCAGCAGCGGATGAGACGGAAGAATGCTCAGGCAGTGACTGACGCTCCTCCCATGCGCTCCTCCCATGCTCCAGCAGTGACCGGCGCACCCTGGCCAGCCCGCTCTCGCGCTTATGGCGCGCCAGGTTGCGCTCTCGGACCCAGCCCTCGGCATCTGGATGGTCCAGATCACGCACCCTCGCGAAGCCATTCTCAATCGCGACGATCTCAATCGGTGCGTCGTTGAGGATGAACTGCTCATTGAAGTCGGCATCCTGATCGGGGCGTACTCGAAGCCGCGTCCCATCGGTGAAGTACGGGTTCAGCATGTACACCCTATCACCAACCTGGAACTCGGCCTCGCCGCCATGAACGCCGCCGGATCGCCGCATGGGAGATCTTCGTGGCGAGCCTTGGTGCGCGACGTAGGGCGGCTCGGCTCGTACTGACTGGGCCACCGGTACCGACCGGGCCTCTGGCGTGGCGCCCGCACTGGCCAACGGCTCTGGATCCTCTCCGTGAGGCGCTCTCGCCAGGTGCGCCACCTTAGCCAGCTTCACTTCCATCGCTGCGAGCTCCTCACGAAGCTCAGCCAGATCGCTATCTCGATCTGCGAGCATCTCGTCGCGAAGCAGCAGCTCGGTGTGCCCCATGCGCACTTGTGCCTCGAGCTCGCGCACATTGACTTCGCTCGTCGCAAGGGCGTCCACGGCCATCTGCGCCAGCTCCTCCACGCCGACAAGCCCAGCCTTGCGTTCGATACGGGAGAGGTTGGTCTCACGTAGCCAGCCCTCGGCCCCGTCATCGGCGTCCTTACCCGCTGCCCGAATCCGCACGAATCCTTCGCCCGAGATCTCGAGAATCTCGACCTCGTGGTCATTCAGGATGAACTGGTCGCTAAACTCCGACTCGACCTTGGGGTCGATCCGAAGCCGTGTCCCATCCTTGAAGAAAGGATTCAGGGCGAAGCCATGCTCACCCACGCGGAAGGGCTTGTGGGAAGGAGGCACGGCTGCTGTCGGTGCTGCGGCGGCTGCATCGCTCGCCGCTGGTGCGGGAGCCGAGCTGACTGAGAGTGTTGATGGCCTGGAGCAAATGCGCACGAAGTAATTCACGGACGGTCGCATGGCCGCGAGCGACCCCAGATATGGCGACATGCCTGATGCTGTTGCCGGTGCTGCTGGCGGCGCTGTTTTCGGCACGTCAACATCAGGTGAGCACGGCTCGAATGACTCCTCCAACAACGTCAATTCACCCAGCGACGCGCCATCCGCCTCGCTGGACGGCCCACCTAAATCGGACGCCCACGCCTCCATGTCGGCATCCGACAGCCAGTTCGGCCTGTGTTGACCCTCGTCAAGGTCTTCGGGCGTATTAGGAACTGTCGCATTTTTATCGGTGTTCTTCTTGCTTCCGCCTCTCTTTTTCTTGCCTCCCTCGCTCTTTTTCCTTGGAGTCTTGTCGTCACGCGGCATGCGTGTGCTGTAGTGAGCTGGAGCCGCGCTAGAGCGTGTGCTGTAGTGAGCTGGAGCTGGTAGACGGCAATGCCGAAGCGCCTTTCGCCTCCTGCTCTCTATCCGAGCCAATAACAAGTTTGTCAAAGGAAAATCAAGTTTCGTCAATCGAGGAGATTAATCGCAACTCCACTATGACACGAACAGCACACGGGCTGTCGCGTCTGTCGTGTTAACGTTCACGGGAGACGCACGGAAATTGGCCTCTGTGGCACTGCGGCACGTGGTTCGCGCGTCACGCTCATCCCTATGGCCGACACCGCTCCTGTGCCGCCGCCACCCGCAGCGCCCGACGAGCGGTACATGGCGCGTGGCGTCAGCGCAGCCAAAGAGGACGTGCACACTGCGATCGCCAATGTGGACAAGGGCCTTTTCCCGCGCGCCTTCTGCAAAGTGGTGCCCGACATTGCGGGTGATCCAGAGTGGTGCACATGCATGCACGCCGATGGTGCAGGCACCAAGAGCAGCCTGGCATATATGTACTGGAAGGAGACCGGCGACCTAAGCGTATGGCGCGGGATTGCACAAGACTCCGTCATCATGAACATTGACGACCTCCTGTGCATAGGCTGCGTCGACAACATTCTGCTCTCCTCCACGATCGGGCGGAACAAGAACGTCATTCCCGGCGAAGTGCTGAGCGCGCTGATCGCAGGCACCGAGCATGTGCTGCAGACCCTGCGCGATGCGGGCGTCGGCATCATCAGCACGGGCGGCGAGACGGCCGACATTGGTGACCTGGTGCGCACGGTTGTGGTGGACAGCACGGTGACCGCGCGCATGCGCCGGCGCGACGTGTTGAGCAACGACCGCATCCGCGCCGGCGACGTGGTCGTTGGACTCGCATCGTACGGCCAGGCGACGTATGAGGCCGAGTACAACGGCGGCATGGGCAGCAACGGCCTCACCTCCGCGCGCCACGACGTGTTTACGAAAAGCCTTGCGACACAATACCCAGAGAGCTTTGACCCTGCCGTGCCGGCGGCTCTCGTGTACAGCGGTAAGTACAAGCTGACGGACATCGAACCCGAGACGGGCATGACCGTCGGCAAGCTCGTGCTCAGCCCCACGCGCACCTACGCACCCGTCGTCAAGGCCGTGCTCGATCTCATCCCACGTGAGCACATCCATGGGATGGTCCACTGCAGTGGCGGCGCGCAGTCCAAGATCGGGCACTTTCTAGTGGACGGGCTGCGCGTGGTGAAGGACAACATGCTGCCAGTGCCGCCGCTCTTCCGAATGATCCAGGAGTGCTCGGGTACTGCGTGGAAGGAGATGTACAAGGTCTTCAACTGCGGCCACCGCCTCGAGTTTTACGTGCCAGCCGATCAGGCTCAAGCCATCATCGACGTGAGCGCGAAGTTTGGCATCCACGCACAGGTCGTGGGGCGCGTCGAGGCCAAGGAGGGCAAGCCCGAAGTGATTGTCAAGAGCGAGCACGGCGAGTTCACCTACTGACCGCTTCGGCGGCATGCGCTACGAAGTTTGCTTTTTTTCGCGCGTAGAGGCCCGGGCGACGAGAGCGGCGCAGCAGTTCGTTGGACGGGAGTCGGGACCGGCCGTGCCAGTGGACAGACCATACTCGAATTCGAAATGCATAACAAGCCGCACGCACAGCACGCACACACATCATCCGCACTAATACACGACATATTAATATTTACATTGGGGGCTCCTGCACGCGCCGCCGCCTATCTGCGGAGATATACATCATCATATCCGGATAGGACGTTCGTTCGTTAACGCTGACTTGTGGTTCGTTTAATAGGCCTTGCCGAGGGCGATGCGAGGTTGGGTTTCCGGACACGTATCACATTCGATTCATCGGGTTGCTGCTGCTCCTCCTGCTGCCGCTTGGGCAGCGACGCCCGCCGCAGCCATACGTTCCCTCTCCTTGGCGGCCGCGCGCAAGCGTCGCAGCTCGAGCATCAGTTCTTGGCGCTCCTCCTCGTCCTCCTCACTCTCATGCCGCTGCCGCCTCTCCCCGAGCGGCGAGAGCGGCGAGAGCGGCGCCAGCGACAGGTGCGGTGGCAGCGTGCCCGGCTGGCCTTTCTCAGGGGCGTGCAGGCTGTGGCTATGGCCGTGCTGATGCTCTTGCTGTCGATCCATACGACGAGCCTCCTCGAGCATCAGGCGCTTGAAGCGCTCAGCGCAGCTGCCCACAGCTCCTGCACCGCTCGGGCCACTCGCTCCGCCAGCCGCACTCAGCAGAGCCGCGCAGGCAGCCTCGGCCGACGCCTCGGGCGAGGCGGCACTTCCCGCTGCAGCCTCAGGCCCGGGCAGCCACGGCTCCCGTGGCTGTGAACTGGCCACTGCCCATCCATGCCGCTCGGGGAAGGCCACGGCCGTTGGCTGCGCGGGGGGGAACGACGGGGCGGGCGCTGTGTCGAGCGCCGACGGGACGAGCGCTGGCGCCGCGGCACTCCCGGCCGTTACAGTGCGGCTGCCGCTGACGTCATTGGCGGGACTGCTCTCAGCAGAGGCTGCAGCCGGCGGCGGCGCGGGTGGCGGCGGCCGTGTCGATGGTGGGTGCTGCCGCCTCTGCAAGCGCAGTTCGGCGCGCTGCTGACGTGTCAGGGGCAGCGGCAGCGCGGGCGCCGACGGCACGCTGGTGTGAGTCATCCATGTTGCCTCCTGCTCCTCAGCCCGCTCAGCCGGCGCCACAGCCAGCGCAGGCACCCCAGCCGATCCCTCCGCCTCTTTTGACGACAGAGCGGACTGCTCTGGGACGGCAACGCTCGGCGACGCGCCCTGCGCACTCGCGCCGGCGCCGCCCGTGGCTCCCGCTCGAGATTGAACCTCCGCCTCGAGATTGAACCTCGCGCCGGCGCCGCCCGTGGCTCCCGCTCGAGGCGGGTGCTTGGCCTTCAGCAGCGCCAGAGCGGCAGGGGAGGCGGTGGCGGAGGATGCTGCCGACGAGGGGGCGCCAAAGGCTGGCGTGGCGGCCACGCACGGGCTGTTGCATGCAGAGCCGTCGGCGGATGATAGGTACCCGGAACCCGAAGTATCCAGCAGCGGCTTCGAAGGGCGCCACAGCGGCGAGGCCATCGGCGAGAAGCGATCGTACGACGAGGCCATCGGCAGTGTGCCATTGGTGCCATTGATGCCATTGGTCGAGCTGCGGTGGCTGTGCAACGGCGAGGCTCCCGCTGGCGGCAGACCATGGGTTCCAAAGGGAGAAGCGGTAGACAAGTTGGGCGAGCTTGGATGGTGACTCACGGGCGAACTGACCGTCGAAACGTGCGAAACCCAGCCGTACGGCACCGACGGCAGCGCGGCTGGCGCGGGGCTGCTCCCGATGGCGAAGCTTTTCGTCCCGGGGACGGCGGGGAGATCGACGGGGAGATCGACGGCTCCGGCAGCAGGGGCAGCAGCGGAGAGCGCGTTGGCGACGGCGGCGGCGGCGGCGGCGGCGGCGGCGGCGGCGGCTTGCTGGCGTGGCGAGGAGAGCAGCGAGCCTGTATTGAAGAGGCTTTCGCCTCCGTAGATGGACGAAGCCGAGATTGACGAAGCCGAGAGGCTCATCGCAACGCCGCTCGCCGCGCTGCTACGCGCCGCGCCGCCAGCACCCCCGGCGTCGCCGCCCGCGGCGGCGGCGCGGGCCGACGAGCGTGCGTGCAGGATGGTGGCGCGTAGCAGCGCGGCGGAGGAGTGAATGGCGAGCAGCTCTTCAATGTGCTGCGGTTCGTCAAACTCAAGCCCGAGCTCGACGATCTCGCGGTGTCGCGTGAGCGGATGCGCAAGGCTGATGACGTGCCACTCACTCGGCTTGGAGCGCCACCCCGAGGATGGGAGCGGCAGCGGCTCGGGCAGCTTGAGCCGGCGGAAGGTAGCTTCGTGACGGAAGCGCACACGAAGCACGCGCACCATCGGCACCGTCGGGTCGCCGATGCGAGCGCCGTCGCGAGCGCGATCGGCAGCGCCGCCTACGCCGCCGTCCCCGCCGACGCCAACGCTGCCGACGCCGCCGACGCCGACGCCAACGCCGACGCCGCTAGCACGATAGAGGATGAGGAGCGACGACGCGCCCTGCAGCAACTGCACGCGCTGCCGATTGACCCATCCTGGCGCCGTGTTGAGCCAATTGAGACCAGCCTCGGCGGCGTGGTTGGGTGGTGGCTGCAACTGCGTGGGCAGGCGCAGCCCTTGACGCCGCCAGGCGTAGAGCAGGTGGAATGCCTCGTGGCCCTCGGGCAGCGCGAGCGGGGGCAGCAGCAGCGCCGCGGCTCGCACCACCGGCAGCAGCGCGCGGAAGTCGCGTGAGCCTCGCAGCGTCGTCATTTCCACATCGGCACCTTCCGACGGAGGCATGCCAGGGGCGAGCGGCCGGCCGGCGGAGAGCCAGGAGGGCAACGCGGCAGCGGCGGCGGCGGCGGCGGCGGCAGTGGCGGTGGCGGACGCCGCCTGGTGAACTCCGGCGGGTGAGGCGGGAAAGGCCCTGGAGGGCGTGGAAGGCGCCGAGTTGGCACCGCCACGACGGCGCGGCGGCGAGCGACGGTGTGGATCGTGACGCTGTGACGAGCGGCGAAGCGCTCGTAGCTGCTGCTGGCCGTGTGACCGTCGGAGCTCGCTTCCGCCACGCTCCTCCGCCGGCGTGCCGGCGCTGCGATCGGTCGCCGGTGCGTTGGAATGGCGTTCGCGAGACCTTGCATCGCCGCCGCCGCCCGTGCCGACGCCATCGGCGGCGGCGGCGCCTTCGGCGTTGGCGGCGTTGGCGTTGTTGTTGTTGTTGTTGGCGGCGGCGGCGGCGGCGGCGGCGGCGGCGGCGGCTTGCTGGCGTGGCGAGGAGAGGAGCGAGCCTGTATTGAAGAGGCTTTCGCCGCAGATGGAGGCATGGGTGGGTGAAGGAGAGTGCACAGCGGCGGGCGACGCCGGCACCGACGCCGCGCGGCGACCGGGCACGGGGATGGCGGACGGGCGCTGTGCCGGGCGCAGGAAGGCGGCCTTGGCAGCTTCAATCTTGGCCGCGGCGGCAGCCTTGGTGGCAGCGGCGGCGGCGGCGATGGCGTCCGGCAGGTCGTCTCGAGGCAGCAGGTCGCGCTTTGCAAAGGCGTCTTCGCGCCGCGTGAAGCGGTACGCCGCTTCCGCCTCCGTCTGTTCATGAGGCTCTTGCTCCGGTGTGAACAGCGGCGGCGAGGCTGCGCGCGGTGAGAGGGTGAGGGGCGAGAGCGTCGGCGGCGAGAGCGTCAGAGGAGAGCCAAGCCGAGAGGCGCTCGAGGCGGCGCTCGTGCCTGGGCATTCGCCGGTCGACCCGAGTGGCGGCGTGCACGGGATCGGATCGGATAGCAAGCCAAGCGAGTCGACATGGCAACCGAGCGAAGAGGGCGGCCGGCTGCCGTTCGTTGTGAGGCCCAAGGATGAGGGCGGTCGGCTGCCGATCGGGCAGGCCGCCGCGCACTGGCGGCCTGCGAGGGAAGAACCCGAGCGCGAGGCTGCCGTTGGCGACGGGCACGCGGGAGGCAGCGTGAAGCGGAACGGTGTGAACAGCTCTGGAAGGAGCGGCGCCAGCGGTGGCGCGATAGGTAACGGCTCGACGGCTATCGGGGCGGTGTGAACCGCTCTGGCTCCGGTGTGAACAGCGACGGCTGGCGGAGCTGGCTGCGGTACCTGGGCGCCGGCCACAGCTGATGACGTGGCCGTTGGGGTCGCCTCAACGGCCACAGCTGACGACGTGGCCGTTGGGGTCGCCTCGCCAGCGACCGGAGGAGCGACCTCGGGAGCGTCTAAAGAGCCGGTGGAGGGGTGCGTGTGGCTTGCATGATGCGAGTGACGCACCTCGGCAGCCTCGACGTGCAGTAGCGCGCCGCCGCCCGCGCCGCCGAGCGCTGTGCCGAGCGCTCTCTGACCGTCGAGCCCATCGTTGCTTCGAGAGCTCGAGCTCAGAGACGAGCTCAGCGAGCCCATGCGCTGCGAGAGGGACGATGGAAACTCGCGCCGGGGTGGCATCGATGTTGCGTCGGCCGTCGCTGCTGCGTCGGCGGTCGTTGCTGCGTCGGCGGTCGTTGCGCGGGCCGTGTCTGCCCGCTGCCTCTCAGGCGGATCGACCATGCCAATCGCGGGCATGGGCACGTTGACGTGCCACTGGCGCGTTGGCGACCAGTCCATGCCTGCCCGGGCGCCTGCCCGGGCGCCCGGTTCAGCGCCCGGCTCGGCGCCTGGCTCGGCGCACCGCTCGAGCGCCTTGCTGAGCGCCTTGCTGAGCTCCGCAACGGAGTCGAGGGTCTCTTCGAGGCGTACCTCCAGAGTGGGCACGAGGTGCTCGAAGGCGAGCCGCTCGGAGGTGAGTTGGGCGAGCTGGCTCGACTGGGCCTGCAGCTGACGGAGGAGGTCGACACGCGCCACACGGAGAGCTTCCACAGCGGTGCGGTGCGCCGCGTCCTCCTGGCGCCGCTCGCGCTCGGAGCGCGCCAAGCGGCCTTCGAGGATCGCCACGCGCTCCCGCAGCCCTGCCGCCTCGTCCTGCGCCGCCTCGCGAAGCTTCGTCTCCATCTGGAGCGCGCTGTGCCGGTGCGACGCGCGCCTATAAATGGACGCCGCGCAGCTCGGGATGGTGGTGCCACTGGGCGCTGCATTGGGCGCTGCATTGGGCGCAAGAGGGGACGGCTGCTGTGGCTGGCTGTGGGCAGTGGGCCGGGGCGGTGTGGGGAAGAGCTGCGGCGTGAAGATGGGCTGCGGCGGTGTGAAGACGGATTGCGGCGTGGGCCACGTGTACTTCGGCTCCGCCGCCTCAAAAGTACGCCTCTCTCGCGCGCGCGCCGCCTCGGGCAGCTCGCGCGCATCCATGGCCGCACTCGTCTCGGACACGCCTTCGGCACTGCCCGCCGCAAGGGCGCCGCCAGTGGCGGCGCCAGGCGGGCTCGCGTAGCTCAGGCAGGGCTCTGTGACTGAAAGCGTCAGGCGGTGGCGGCGCCGGCGCGAACCGTCACCGTTGGTGGGCGTGGCCGCCACCGTCATCGGGGTCGTGAGGCGCGCGCCGCCGGGTGGCGGAGGCGAGACAAGTCCGCCTTTCACAGCTCGTCTCTCAATGCTCGCCTCGCGTCCAGGGGTGGTGTCCGTCGCAGCGGCGGCCCTTCCCGGAGGGGTGCTCACCTCTGCCGTCGCCACCATGATCGTCGACGGAGTCGCCTCATCGAGCGCCGTCTCGAGCGCACCCTCCCCCTCTCCGCATGCTGGTACCTGTGCGCTCGTCATGGCGCCTGCCTCAGCGGCAGCCTCGAAGGTAGTCTCAGCGGCCTCGACAATGTCCTCCACCTCGCCGACCCTCGGCAGCAGCGCAGCGCGTGCCAGCCGTGCACCTCCGTCATTGGGACCACTCCCGATCCGAGGGGACATGCCGGCCTGTGCCGCAGGGGCCATTGACGAAGCGCCGCCCCCTCCGCTCATGCACCGGCAACGCACCCTAGTCGCGCTGCCGGGTCGCGGCGTGGACGACATGCTGTCCACGCCGCCGCCGCCAGCGCCGCTCGCGCACGACCAGCCGCCGGGGGACGCGGGCGGCGGCGTGACGTGGCGCGGCTCGACGGCGCGCTCGCTCTGCCGTTGGGGTGTGGAGGGGTAGGGAGGGCTGCCGAGATCATCCCGAGATCTGTCGAGATTGTCCCGAGATCTGTCGTTGGAGTAGGATGAGCTGCTCGGCGCATCCCGGCCGTGTGTGCCACTGTCGTCGATGCTGCTGCTGTCGAGGCGGCCGTTGGCGCTGCGGAGGGCATTCATCTCGACCATCGTCGTCACCGGCGGCGACGCCTCTCCTGGCCTCACCCTTGGAGCCGGGGTCCTCATCGGCATTCCAGCGAGGTTCATCTCAGCGGCAGTGGCATCCACTGCCTCGAGCATCGCCCGCTCGAGAGCGCGCGCGGCCGCGTACTCCGTCGGAGGAGGGTACCCTTGCATGCAAGTGCTCTGCGCCGCCTCGGCGTGCGCTGCAGCCACCCGCGCCGCAGCCGCTTCGGCCACTTCGGCGGCGGGCTGGGCGATCTCGTGGTGATCTCGTCCGATCTCGTTACGATCTCGGACGATCTCGGCCACCTCGGCGGCCACCTCGGCGATCACCTCGGCGATCACGGGCTCGGCAGCGGGTGGGGCGTTGAGCGAGCGAGGCGGCGTCACGAGAGCGGAGAGAGCGCTCTCGTCGACATTCTCCTCTTCAGCCGCGAGTTCGATGAGGCTGTCGCTGTCGCATGAGATCGCCGCAGCCGCGTGCAGCTCCGACGCCGCGCTCCCAGCCGAGCCTCTGCCGCTCTCCCCGCCGCCGCAGCACCCGCCGCCACCGCTCCCGCCGCACGCAGCAGCCGCGATGGCCGACCGAGCGTCGTCCCGAGCGTGGTTGAGTTGCGGGCAGCGTGCGTGGACGCTCGGAATACGCGAGCGGACGGGCGAGTAGTTGAGGATCTGGGCGGCCGTCGGGCGGCGCTGTGTGTCCTTCTCGAGCATCTTCATCACGAGGAATTGCAGCTCGCGCGAGTAGTGGCTCGGGAGGGACGCTGGCGTCGCCGTCATAATCTTGCGTGCGAGCGCGAGCTGGTTGGCGGCGAGGAAGGGCGGTTGCAGCGAGCACAGCTCGTACACGAGGCAGCCGAGTGCCCACACGTCCGACTTGGCGTTGTACGGGCGCTCCTCGCACATCTCGGGCGAGAAGTAGAGCGGCGTGCCCACACCTGTGCGTGCATGCGTTGACTGCGTCGACAGCAGCCGCCCGAGGCCAAGGTCACCGATCTTGACTGCACCGCGGCCGTCAGAGTAGATGTTCTCGGCCTTGATGTCCCGGTGGAGCACGCGCACCGAGTGCATGTGGTGGAGCCCTTCGCACACCTGCACCAAGATCGACCAGATCACCTCCTCATCCAGGTACGCCGGCGGCCGCTCTCCGTTGGGGCCACTTGACCGCGACTCAACCTCGCGGGCCAGGTCGCCGCCCGAGAGCAGCTCCATGACAATGTGCAGATGATCGCTGTGCACGAACGACTCCTCGTACGACACCACGTTTGGATGGTGCAGGCGCGTCATGCACTCGACCTCGTTGAGGATCTCTGCACGCTGTACCTCTGAGAAGCCCGTAAGTTTGACGAGCTTATATGCAAAGTGACGGCCGTCGCTGAGCCGGCGTGCACGATAAACAGTGCTTGTCGCACCCTTGCCCAGCAGCGAGACGCGCTCGTATCGACCCGCGTCGCCACCCATAGTTGGCGCGCGTGGGCGGGCGCTCAGCTCTTCCCGCCAATCGGTCACCCCTCCACGTCAGGTCAGGTCATTTGCGCATTTGAGCTAAGTTTCGTAACGGCATAAATTTGCAATCCCCCGTGTGGAACGCCGTGAGAACCTTGGCGGAGAACCTGGCTCGACAGGTCGGACGTGAACGAGGTCGGGCGTCATGAGACGCCTCTTCACGAAACTGGCTGACGCGCTCTTCGGCGAGCCCGAGAGCGTAAGTGACACATCACCTGACCAGCAGCACAGCCATCAGCAGCAGTTCCAGCAGCATCAGCACGGCAGGCATCGTGCAGCAGCCGCGAAGCCCACACGGTCATCGCTCGAGGAGGTGCGAGCAGAGTCAGCGAGTGTGGTGTGCGACGCACCGAAGGGTGATGGCGGCTGCCAATCGCTCGGGGAAATAAAGGCCGCGCTCAGGTTTGACGAGGACGGCGATGAGGCTCACGACTTCATCGTAATCGAAGCGCCTCGAAGAGCCTCGCGCAGCCCAGTGCCACAGCGCAGCTTACAATGAGCTGATCTCGTAGCAGTGCGTGCGCTTTCTGCTCGCGATGTAGCCTCGTGTTTGCGGAAAGGCCGTTGGCGGGCCCCTCAGTTGCATGGGTTTGCATGGAGCTGTGCATGTATGACCGTACTGGCGCATAGAGACTCGCCGCTGTGTGCAATCTGCAAACGGCGCCGCGGGCGTCTTCGCCTCTCCATTCTGAGATTAGTGTGACCCCGGGCCGCTAGATGCTCAACTTAAGACTGACACGGCCACAGGTGACACAAATCGTGCGACAACAGCGGTACGTATTCAGCTAGATCACGTTTGACGTGCGCGGTTCGGCAGCCCGGCCCCGGGCCGGATCGCCGCGGCATGGACACGTCACACGACACGCGTTGCGCGTATCCCCGCCGCGCGGTGGCGCACATGCAAGATTGAGGCCAGCCAGATGCACGCAACACGCGTGCACCCGCACACGTGGAGAGACACAGCATCGTTGCCGACGTCCTCGATGTCCTAAGCTCTAAAAGTGATCGGGAGGATCACTGCACGAAGGCGGGGCCGAGCTCGCCGCCGGCGATCCCCAAGCGCATGCGCTTCGGGACGCGCACGAGCGGAATCTCGGGAACGACCGGCGTCTTCCACGTGGGATGCTTCAGGTCGAGTTTGTCACTGGCGGTAGAATTTGTCACGCCAAACTCGCCGAGGTCGCGCAGCTGGTGGGCAAAGAGCTGGTGGGACTTGACCGGCGAGGAGAAGGTGCCAAGTGTGCCGTCGCCCACGGGCCACGCAGAGACCGGCTGCATGCTAAACTGCGGGCGAGACACGCGCGATGGGGCGATGTGCATGTGAGCGGAGCGCGGGTTGATGGGGACACAGATTGCCGCGCAGGTAGGTGGCACACTGGCTTACCTTGTTGAAGCGGTCGAGCGGCGTATTGTTCCAGTCCTGGCCCGAACCCGGCACGATGGCCGCTTTGGGGGAGCCCTTCATTGTGACCGGCATCCTTCAGAGAGCCGAGTTGCCGTCCAGAGAGCGGAGAGCGGAGAGCGGAGCGCTGGCGAAAGCGCGTTTTCGATCGTTTTTTCTCGAATTTCCGATTTGGGATCAAACTCGACCACGTGGGGCACACCTCACCTCGAGAACCTCGAAATATCGAGCTCGAGAAGTATTCCGTGGAACTTCTCGTCGCGAACTAGCGAAGAAACCATGAGAAACTCGATTCAGAAAGGCAGAGCGACCCCAAGGCGGGGGGGGTTCGCCTGCAGCCGCTGCCGCGGCGAACTGCCGGCCGCATGACCCAGGCCGGGGGTACCGCTGTGCAGTCGCCCACGGTCATCTCAGCGGCGTTGGGCGGGCGCATCCTCAAGTCCCAACTCCCACGGCCAGTGGACGTGTTGCGCGTTGACACTCATGCCAGGGTACCCAGCGTGGTCGACCATGCGCAGCCTCTCGCGCCGGTGTGCGAGTACTGGGCTGCGGGCTACTGCCGCTTCGGTGAGCGGTGCACTTTCCGCCACAGCAACGGACCGAACGCCAACCTGCCCTCCACCATACGCAGCCGTGAGGCGGCCTTTTCGCCCGACTCGCTGATGATGTTGCTGGATCAGTCCCCTGGCTCGCCCTTTGGTTTGCCACCGCTGCCGCCGGAGACCCCGTGGATGCCGCCGCTGCCATCCGGCATGAGTTCCGACGTCACGCCCCCGACCGCCCCCGCGAGCCCGTCCTGGATGCCGCCGCTGCCGCCCGAGCCGGTGCTGCCGCCGCTGCCCCCCGAACTGGGACTTCCACCGCTGCCGCCTGAGCCGTCCCTCCCGCCGTTGCCGCCTGAGCTGGGCCTTCCGCCGCTCCCCCCCGAAGCCGATCTCGCGAGCGTCGCCGGCGCGGACAGCTTGGGTCTCATCCTGGAGGGACGGCAGCGCGCCGCCTCTCACAGTTGGCCTGGGCTGCCGCCACTGGCGTCGTCATCGCCGGCATCACCGAGCCGCGCGCGCAGTGCGGGCGCGCTCGACGGCATGACAAATGGCAGACCGCGCGACGCCAAGACGCCTCGTGGCGTCGGTTACACCGCTCTCGAGGCGATGGCCCGTCTTGAGGCGCGCAGCCCTGCCCAAGTAACGTTTGCCACCTCGAAGGAGTATTCCGGCAGCGCGATGTCTCAGGCGACGGCGGCGGCGGCGCCCTCGCCCTTGCCGCCGTTTGCCTTCCTACTAGGCGCCAGCCTGCTGCCCATGCCGTCGCTGCCCGAGCTGCCGGACATCGACATCGACGTCGTCCAAAGCACCTCGACACGGCTGGCGAGCTTACCGGTAGAGTCTTGCTGGACGTGGCGAGTCTTCATGCCGTTAGCGCACACGTGGGGGCACTCGAGCGCCGACTCGAAGCAGGAGCGGGAGCAGCAGCAGCAGCAGCAGCAGCAGCAGCAGCAGCAGCAGCAGCAGCAGCAGCAGCAGCAGCAGCAGCAGCAGGAGGAGGAGGAGGAGGAGGAGGAGGAGGAGGAGGAGCAGCAGCAGCCGCGGCAGCCGCAGCAGCCGCAGCAGTATAATCACCAACAAGTATAATCACCAGTCCCATCAGCTATGGCGCTGTCGGCCGAGGTGGCGTGTGCGCCCTGAGCCCTCTGCTTCGGCCTGGACTGCATTGCATTGCATGTGAGTAAATGTTCTCCCTTGGGCTGGCTGGCTGGCGCCAGCCTTGTCCCAGAAGTGGCCTCGAGCAACCATGAAGCTAGTCGCGCTGGCTGCGCTCGGGTCCCTTCAAGCTGGGGCAAAAGAAGAGCTCAGTGAAGGACATGATCGGATGATGATGATGATGGCATGGAAATCCACACGTGGCACGCCACCTCGGACGCATGGAAGCGCATAGGAAGCATATGGGTCAAGATGGCACGCCGCCCCATGTGGCAGACGAGGAGCCGAGACGAGAGTGACGGTGCTCGCAAGTGTGAAGGCGGCAGAGCGCACTGTCGTGACGCGTCCATGAGACAGGCCACACAGGGGGAGGGTGTGATGTACATGTAGTAGCAGCATGCATGTATTTGGCAACATACGGGCTGGTTTGGTTACGCTCTGGCTTTCAACGCTCACTCCGGCGCGGGCGAAGTTTCGCAACTTCGTGCACACACGAGGAGGAGGTGGTGGCGGTGACGGTGGTGGTGTGAGTATTCAGGGGGTGATTGGTTTTCAGTGTGACGACGGGCGTGTTGTCGTGTTCACAAGTAAGAAGAGCTATCTACTCTAACTGCACTAACGGTACTGCGGGAGAACGTTACTAGGACGGTAGGTCCCTCACAGTACCACAGTTATACTCACGGTTTGCTACTGGAAGCCGTCTACCGCAGCTAGACGTCTTGCGTGGCTCAGATGCTTGCGCAGCCACGGGCGAGCTCGGCTGGATGTTTCGCCCGGCCTTTGCCGCTCAACAATTGGAGCGTCCACGAACTCAACCAGCGTCCAGCGGCTGGAGCACCTGTCACAGCTTGCCAGAAGCCTCATGAACACGGCCCGATGCGCCGACCGCAGAGCCGCGGCGATTCCAGGGAGAGT
>Ga0210239_100242_pt1 | contig 46622 bp, 29 predicted proteins | sample ChrtobMetP5a_0mM_FD_155451 | JGI IMG/M metagenome (GOLD analysis project Ga0210239, IMG submission 155451) | Chrysochromulina tobin associated microbial communities from unialgal haptophyte culture, Seattle, Washington, United States - P5a_0mM | ecosystem: Host-associated > Algae > Haptophytes >... | reverse complement strand
CCGCTCTCCCGACCGCCCTCACCACCCTTGCCTTCGCCTCAACCGTTGCCGCCTCCGCCATCACCGCCAAGGCCCCTACCGACCCCGCCGTCACCGCCGCCGCCCTCGCCACCACCATCACCGTCGCGGCCTTCATCACCGCCGCCGCTACACTCGCCGGCACCCTCGCCGGCACCTTCGCTGCCGCCCTCGCCGCCCTCGCCGCCTCTGCCGTCCTCGGTGCTGCCCCCTGCGCCGTACCTACCGTCACCATCGCCGCCAGCCCGAACGCCTTCGTTTCCACCGCATGAGCCTCCGCCCTCGCCTCTTCCAACCACCGCTCCGCCCCTCCGACCGCCTCCATCACCAAGTGAGCCATTGCTTCCACCGCCACCGCTGCCCTCACCAGCCATTCCCCCTCCTGCGCTGCCTCCACTCCTGCCGCCGCGCTCCCCACCGCCCTCGCGCTCGCCACCGCCGCCGCCGCCGCCCTCGTCGCCCCCGCCCTCGCTGCCACCACCTGACGCACCCGGTGACATGGGCTCAGGTGAGGCACCTTCTCCGCCACACATGCCGCCGCTCTCCCGACCGCCCTCACCACCCTTGCCTTCGCCTCAACCGTTGCCGCCTCCGCCATCACCGCCAAGGCCCCTACCGACCCCGCCGTCACCGCCGCCGCCCTCGCCACCACCATCACCGTCGCCGCCACCATCACCCACGCCTCGAGGCATCACCATCGCATTCACATGCACGCTGGGCGGCAGCGTCGCCGAGTTCGATCAGGCAAGGCAGGCCCTCTTCCGTGCCAACCTCGGAGTCTTCCTCGGCGTGGGTGCCAACGAGATCTCGCTCTCAATCGCTGCCGGCTCGGTCGTTGTCACCTCCAGCATCACCTCGACCAATCCCACTATAGCAAACCGAGTCGAGACTCGCCTCCAGAGCATCGAGCTAGAAGGGCCCGCTCGCTTGCAGAGCATCCTCGACCCTGTCGGCAACCAGTTCGCCGTGCTTTCCGTGCAGCCGCCCGTGCGTACTGACCCATTCGGCCGCATGGTCTCCGAGCCTGTGGGGAACTCATCGCCAGGCTCGTCCTCCATCATCATCATCGTCATTCTCTCCGTCGTCATTTTCGTGCTGGGTGCCCTCCTCATGAGGCTCGTTTGGTACCGTAACCGTAGACCAAAGCGGCCCGATGAGCCTGGACCCACTGCAACGATCGTAGCACCGACCGGCCGCAGCGCCGCTAACGCCATCAACGGTACCGATGGCACTGAGCTCTCTGTTACAGTCCAGCCAGCTACATCTGCGGGAGAGCGGCCATCGCCCTACCCCATCGTACCGCCCCCCCCCACGCCCCCCCCCAGGGCGCTGCCGTCCTCTGCCGAGGAGCTCGCCGCCGCCGCCGAGAGCACGGCCCGTATCAAACTGCTCCTGGCACGAAACGTGCTTCTCGCCCTGGGCTTAGAGAGTGACCCCACCGGAGCAGGTGGGGCTCTCTCAAATGGAACGCCCATCACATTGGGTGGGATAGGGTTGGACTCCCTAGGGCTTGCCCTCAGCACGCCCACACGTTCCGCGCCCCCTCAACCTCCCTCTCCCACATCATGGAGGATGGCGCCGCCACCGCCGCCGCTGAATCCTCAGCCTGTCGACGGCCTCGCCGCCGTGATGGCGGCCTCTCATCTTGAGACCTCACTGCCGACCGCAGAGGCGTGGTGCGCGGAGATGGGCGTCTTCTCGATAGAGATGCTGATTGAGGTGGGCCTGGATAGCGATCTCATTGCGGCGCTCGCGCTGCGGCCCGCGCAGGCGAAGCTGCTCAAGCTACGCCTCCAACGGGGGAGCTTTCCACCCCCAGCACCCAAACTCCTCCAACGGGGGAGCTCCCCAGCCCCCGCAGCTTCGGCGACGACAGCTCAGGTTGAGGGCTCAGTTGCTACGATCAAGGCGCCGGCGCCGCCACCTAAGAATGAGGGCACGATGGCGATGCTCGTTCGCAAGCTTTCCTTTGAGAAGAAGAAGCCGCAGCAACGGGCGCCGGCAGCCGACGCGCCGGCGGTCGACGCGCCGGTCGCCAACGTGCCAGCTGTGAGACCCAGATCGAGGCGCAAGCCGAGATCGAGGCCGCAGATTGAGGATTCCGAGGCCAAGGTCGAGGTGCCAGCGCCACCACCAAGGGTCACGTTGGAGACACTCGTGCGCAAGCTTTCTTTTGAGAAGAAGAAGAAGCTCGCGCAGGGCGAAATTGCGGCTGCGGAGGTGGATGACTTGATGCAACGGACGTTAAGTCAGGGTAGAAGCAAGGGACAAGGCAAGGACGTGCAGTCAGTCACCTATCATGCCACCGGAGCCGCGGTGGCACTTAATGTGGAGAAGCCCGTCGAGAAGGCGGCTCCGGTGGAGGCGCATGTGGAGTCGCCTGCTGCGCTGGCCGCCAAGTCTGCCTCCCCGCCGTCCCGGCCGTTCACAGGATATTCACCTGAGGCGTTTGGTCTCTCTTCTCCCTTGCGGCGTTTGCGGCGTTTGGTCACCTTCGGTCCCGGCCCGCTCGGAATGTGGCTTCGCGACGCTGAAGGTCAAGTCACCATCCACCATGTAGTCCCGGGCTCGCAGGCGGCACTGCAGAACGTGGTGGTTGGCAGTATGATCGTCAGCGTGGCAGGTAGGCCTATGGAGGGCGTGCCGCGCGCTTCAGTGATGGCCCTCATGGAGGAGACGATGAAACGCGCGGCGGAGAAGCCCATGGTCCTGGAGCTCGAGTTCACCGCTGATTCCGAGGATGAGTCCTTCACCTACGTGATCGCCGCCGAGTCCGCGCCCGATGTGAGCGAGCTGCTGGGCGAGTCGGTGTCAGCCGGCGATATGTTGACGGACGAGCTGCTGGCTGCCTTGCGCGCTGCGCTCGAGGTCGAGGAAGACGTGCTCGACGAACAGCTCAGATCACGGTTGCTGGCCGATGGCTTTGTCGACAAACGTCGATTGGCACCACCATTTGTCCCACCCGCCACTGGAGCTTCTCCTGCCGCCGCAAAGCCGGCAGCACCCGCCGCAACCACGGTACTCGCACCTACCACGAAAGAGGCAGAGGTGCCGAAGGTGAGGAAAGCGGCGAAGGTGATGAAAGAGGCAGGGGTCATGAAGGCAGCTTCGGAGGGCCGTCGCACGACGGTCGAGCCCTTGGCAACTGCACCCGAGGATGAGTCCTTCACCTACGTGATCGCCGCCGAGTCCGCGCCCGATGTGAGCGAGCTGCTGGGCGAGTCGGTGTCAGCGGGCGATATGTTGACGGACGAGCTGCTGGCTGCCTTGCGCGCTGCGCTTGAGGTCGAGGAAGACGTGCTCGACGAACAGCTCAGATCACGGTTACTGGCCGATGGCTTTGTCGACAAACGTCGATTGGCACCACCATTTGTCCCACCCGCCACTGGAGCTTCTCCTGCCGCCGCAAAGCCGGCAGCACCGGCCGCAACCACGGTGCCCGCACCTACCACGAAAGAGGCAGAGGTGCCAAAGGTGAGGAAAGCGGCGAAGGTGATGAAAGAGGCAGGGTTCATGAAGGCGACGAAAGACGCAGTGGTGGTGGAGGAGGATTCGTCAACGGCGAAGACGGAGCGGAAGGCTGAGTGGGCGAAGGCAGAGGCCCCCTTCGCTACCACCGAGCCTGCCGCCGCTGCCGCTGAGCTGCCGACTACCGCCCCGCCTGCTGCCGCGCCGGCGCTGGCCGCAACGGCAGTGGCGAGGGCGGTGGATACAACCTCTTTGCCGTCGGACCCGGGACGTGATGACGACGTTATCGTGGCTTCACCTCCATCGTCGCGCAGGGGCGGGATGACGACGCTCGTTCGCAAGCTTTCCTTTGAGAAGAAGAAAGCGCAGCAAACGCCCGAAACTGCAGAGGATCGTGGCGCGGAGGCCTTAGCACAAGCAGCCCTGGCGGCTGCAAGGCTGCGCTCGTTGCTTCTCATGCGTCGCCAGGCCGCGCTCATGCATGCGTGGGCGCTGTGGAACGCGGGGGTGCTCTCCGAGGATCCGTCAAGGCTTCTACGCGTGCTGGCTGGTGGCGCATCCCCCGCTCGCCTTGCAGAAATGCCCAAGGCATGGCGCATGAGCGAGGAGCACATGGAGGAGACGAAAACTCATGTGGTAGTCGAAACTGAGCAAGGGCCAGCGATCACGGCAGACGACCCCCACTCCGATCCGATGAGCACCTACAAGACCCCTGGGCGGCTCAGCGCCAGCGCTCGCGACATGAAGTTGAGAGTGCTCCAGTTCTCCAGGAGCAAGCCACCCGACGACCTACCCACGATCATGAATATCCCCCGCAAGGCCCTCATCGATGATATCAACGGTCCATGCGCTGTGCTGCAGTCGCCTGCACAGCAGAGCACCGCGGCGGCCAACACCGAGCATGATGTCGCTGCCGGCGACTGGTTGCAGCTCATACCTAGCCACGTGCGTTCCGAGCTGCCGCCCGCCGCCTCGCCGATTGCCGCGCCGCCAATGACCGAGACGGAGATGGGCACGGCCGCTTCTACGACGCCTTATGTCAGCCGACTAGGGCGTGCTCGCGCTGCCAGCGCAAAGGCCAGAGCTCGCGCTCGACCTGAACTTCGACAGTCCCCAGATGCGTCTCCAGTCAGGGCCGAAACAGCACTGGCTGCGCCCTCGTCACCTTTTCAGGATGCATTGGCAGCCGTCCTCGCCGAGGCTTCTTACATTTGACTGCATATTAGCGTTATTAGCGTTCTATTAGCGTTCTATGCAGTTCGTGGTTGTCCCGTCATCGGGTCTGCATAGGCGTTCAGCATCAGCCATCGCCACAAACTAAGAAAGAGTATGAGACGAATAGTAGTACATCGCAAAGCATGTCCACAAACCGTGCATGAATAGTTACTCTCGTCCACACAGAGACTGTGGATCTGTGGTCACGGCTACTCTACGACAAACAATGAAACAAAACGCAGGGCCACATGCACGGGGCAAACCGTCTCCGGATGATGGCTGACAATCACAATGCAATACCCCCATCTCCCCACCCCCCACCTGATTGCCTATCACAATCCCTCGGGCAGAAAGCGGCAGGGAACGAGACTGATTGAACTCTCCTATTTTGGTAGGAGCCTATCAAGGAAACTCGTCGAAGCGCGTTGTGGCGATCGATGTGGACTCGTTGGGAGGTGATTTGCCTCGACAATGGCGACGGAGGCGGCAGAAGCTGCCTATGACGGAGCCACGTCTGCGCTGAGGCTTGGAGATGTATCTCGTGGCGCTGCCTTGCTTTCCGACTTGCTGAGCAAGTCGACGTTGCCTCGCGATCTGTTGGCTCATGCACGTGCAAACTACGGCACTGCTTTGTCAATGCTAGGCCGCCGTGATGAAGCTGTGGTAGCGATGCGCGCGAGCGTGGCTGCACGGCCATCGGTGGCGAACACGCACTATAACCTGGGTATTCTGCTTGCTGAAAGGGAGAAAAATGATGCCGAGGTGCATTATAGGCTGGCCTTAGAGCTCGAGCCTCACCATGAAGGTGCGAACAATAACTTGGGAAACTTACTAGCCGAGGTCGGCCGGGTTGACGAGGCAGCCGTCGCATACCGTGCGACCCTGCATGTCAACCCGCGTCACGCGATGGCGTACAACAACCTCGCGAACGTGCTCCGTGGTGATGTCAATGGCACGGACGACGTCAGCGCCCTGCGTGCCGCCGGACGCTGCTACGCGATGGCGGTGCGCTTGTCGCCTACGTACCTTGAGGCGTACCGCAATCTCGGCAATCTGCTAAGGGAACGCCCAACATGGCGTCGCAGCGCTGTACGAGCATATCGCTCAGCCCTGTCACTGCAGCCTGACGGACGAACCGTCCTGTTGAACCTCGGCGAGACGCTGCAGTGGCTTGGTCGACCCGCGGCCGCGAACAAGACATTCGCGCTTGCCGTCGCGCGCGGTGTTTGGCAGCACGCGCAGCAGCGGCCGTCGCAGTACGTGCCAGGGCTGCGCGCGGCGCCGTGGTGGGAGCTCAGTGAGGTCCCGGAGCTGCTTCGGCTCTTCCGCTCGAAAGAGACGATTGAGACGTTGCGAGACGAGGGGATCGCACTGCTACGGCGCGGTGCGCCCTTTCTGAACTACTTCTCACCCGCCCTCGTCTCTGGCAAGTGGTCCGACGTGATGCTCGCGACGTCGGGCATGCGCCAGCCGGGCGCTGACCATGCGCCGCGCAGCTACGCCCTGTACGAGGCCTTCGGCGAGGCAGTGACCACTATGGTCACCGGTCAGGCGTACTTCTCCGTCCTATCGCCCGGCGCCCGGCTGCAGGCTCACTGCGGCCCCACCAACGCACGCCTGCGGGTTCACATTGGCCTTTCGGTGCCCGAGAACGCTGCCATGCGCGTGGGCAACGAGACACGCCGATGGCGGGAAGGCGAGGCGTTCATCTTCGACGACTCGTTTGAACACGAAGTTTGGAACGAGGGCAGCGAGCCGCGCCTCGTCTTCATCTTCGACGTCTGGCACCCGCAGCTGAGTACAGACGAGTCGCGGCTCAATGCTCTACGCAGCGAGCCAGTTCATTCCCAGCGCTACATGATGACCCGCGACTCAGTGCGCGCAGGCCTAGGTCTGCCCCGCACAGAGATCGACCTTGTGAAGGATCGAAGGATGCGCACGATTTACTGATTCGATCGTGGAAGCCACCAAGTTCCGCGCTGCTCCCTAGCCGCTCCGCGCTCATCCGCGCTCATCTGCGCCGCTTTCCTGGGCACGTCGAGGTGAGTGGATGCACCCAGACGCCATGCCAGACGCAGAGCACCTGAGCAGACGGACCAGACGCCGGCCTTAACGGGGCCCGAGACGCGACGAAGGGCGCTGAGCGGGCTCAGACGTTGTGTTAAAGTTTACGTTCACACACTAGTGTCAGGACACCCCTGACCGCGTGGCCCTGGACACTGGAGCGTCGCAAAGTCGGATACTCTAGTCGCGAAAGCCTGGCGTGCTCCGCTCGCTGCTCCGCTCCCCCTCAATCAAGAAAAGGCGCCGTGTCCGTGTTCGTGGTCGGGCCAGGGGCAGAGCCGCCCGACAGTGCAGAGGCGGCCGCAATCTCCCGCTCGTAACGGCGCCTGTCCTCCGCGGCCATTGCCTGAAAGGGTTGGCGCTCCTCCGGAGTCTCTGCCTTCCACCACTCCTGAAGGACCTTGTCGATTTCTTTGGTGTTGAGCGTCGTGTTAGCGTCTCGTGCCTCCTTGCGTTTAGTTTGCTGGTAGAAGATGAAGGCCGTCTTTGCGCCGCGAACTTTCGGCGCTCCACTCGCCTCAGTCGGCGCGGCGTCAAAGGCGCTGCCGGCCATGGCAGCCGCGGGCGCGCCGCTTGCGCACATACTGGCGGCGCCGGCGCCGGCGGCATGGGCAGCGGACAAACCGCGGCGACGTTCGGCCTCCTCGGCGGCAGCATTGGCGGCGATCATCGCGGCGGCCATCGAGGAGGCCATCGGCTTCGTCAGAGGCGCCATTGGCTTCGTCAAAGGCGCCGGCACATGCATCGCCGCTGGCGCAGGAGCGGGCGGTCGCCATTGAAGCGTTGTCTCGGGCGGTCGCCAAAGGCGCTCTTCACACACCAAGCTCGACGAACACGCGGTCATACCTGGCATCGCGCTACTGAGATTCGTCATACTTGGCATCGCGCTGCTGAGATTCGTCATACCTGGCATCGCGCTGCTGAGGTTCGTCATACCTGGCATCCCCACAGGTGTCGATTTGGGCGGCGGCCGCGCGGAAGGCGGCGGCGCGGCTGGCGGCAGCACGGTTGGGGGCGGCGCGACTGGAGGCCGCGTGGCTGGTGGTGGCGCGGCTGGTGGTGGCGCGGCGTCGCACGGCAAGTCAGCCGCGACGAGCGTGGCTGCCTGGCTGGTGGTGACTTTGGAGGCGAGCGAGCGCGCGAGACGCCCCCACGTGTCCGCCTGCGCGAGCTGCAGCCCCGGCAGCGATCGCTCGATGGCAAGCTTGACGTCGCGTATCCCTACCTTGGGCTTGCGATGGCCCGCGGCGTCCTTGACGCGTTGCTCGAGCAAGCCCTCCTCGAGCTTGCGCACCTCCGCGGGCTCGGGCGGGCTACCGGTCGGTGCCACCTCACCCAACAGACGCAGGAAGCTGCACAGCGCGTGCCAAACCGTACAGTCGGTGCGCACGGGAGCTGCCGAGGCAGCACCGCCTCCGCCACCCGCGCTTGTGCCCGCGCCACTCGTGCCGCCAGCCGGACCGGGTGGCGGGACGCCCGCCGCAGCGCCCATTTGCCGTCCCACACCCGCGAGTGCACTGCAAGTGCCACACGTGAAGGGGTGGGGGGGCGCCGCAGCCGCCGTTGCCGCCGCCTTGATGCGGTTCGGCGAGCCGGGGACTGGGACTGCGTCTCCATCGCTCGTGGCGCTCTCGCCGGCCTTGTGTGCGGCTGAGGCGCGCTTGCGAGGCGAGCTGCGCTGGTGCTCCGCTTCCCTCGCCGACTGACGCGCACGCTCCGCTTCGAGCTGGGACTCGCTGCGCAGCTCGCCTCGCGAGATGAAGAAGCCGCTCGCCTTCAGGCGGCCCGCCGCCATGGCAGTGCGTACGCCCTCTGCGCCCTCGCCGCCGCCGCTGCCCGCCGCCGCTGGACCGCCGCTACTTGAGGCTAGCCGTCCACCGTTCTCCTCCTCGTCCTCGTCCTCCTCGTCCTCCTCGCCCTTGTCCACTTTGTCGAGGAACTCCGAATCGTCGATGAAGTCGTCATCCATGTCGTACCAGGATTCGTTGGACGACTTGGCATCTTCATCCTCGTCACCCTCATCGTCGTCGGCGCCCGCATTTTTGTCCTCCTCATCGTGGCCTGCCGCTTGAGTCGTTGCTGTGCCAGCGGCGATTGCACCGTCGAGCGTGGCAACTGCAGATGCGGCCACTGAAGTGCCGTCGTCGCCTTTGGCCTTCTTCCGCTTGCTTATGGCCGAAGCGCGGCGCGCGCGCTTTGGCATCGGTCTTGAACTCGCCGTCGCATACTTGCGCTCCATTCCTTGGATCATCTTGAGGAATCGTGCTCCCGGCGGAGCTGGTGCGAGGAAAGCATCGCCCGTCACTTCGTTGGGATTGGAGGAGCTGGCCTCCATGCTGCCAGGTGCGATCCATTCAATGACGGCGCTCTCGGTTAAGTCGAAGAACTGCCGCAAGCACCGCGAGCTCGCCTCTGTCGACATGAGGACTCGCGCCCCGTGAACATGTGTGAAGACATCTGAGACATCTCGAGCATGGGCTGCTGGAAGGTAAAGTGTTGCTCGGAGGAGAGACTTTTTCTCGTGCATTTTGCGGAATCCTTGTCGGCTGGTTCGTGTCGATGGAAGGAACTGTCAAGGAGGACCGCCACGAGCATCGCTCACGCGACGCCTAATTCGCCCTCGCCGCACGTGCCCAAGAGCATGAGTGAGGCCACAGCAGTGGATCCGCTCGACGTGCTCGAGTCTGCCCTGCGCGATGCCTTCTCGTTCCTGATGACGCTGCTGGACGAGGAGGATGCTGTGCTGCTCTATCGATGCAGACGCTTGGCGGAGGCATCGCCGCTGCTGCTCGAGTCGTGCGATCAGCGGCGGTCGGCCATCGAGGAAGGGATCGCGGACAAGTGCGAACGCTTGTGGCAGGCCGCTCGCGTGCGCCTTGTCGACTCGATTGAGCAGATCAGGAGCACGAGCGTTGAGGCCGCCAAGTCGGAGGCCTCCAAGCACTTCCGCGCCGAGGCGGAAGAGCGACTCGAGGCGGCACGCACTGCGGCGGCGGTGCGCCAGCAGCAGTTTCAGATCGAGAAGGAGTCGTCGGTACGCGAGGCGCTGCGGCGGCGCGCCGAAGAGGACGCGTCGACGCTCGCGGCCGCCGAGCGGCTGCTGCGCGAGGAGGCGGAGGCGCACCGGCTGCGCGCCAACCGGCTCATCGCGGAGTCGCGAGGCGCGATGCAGGTGGACATAGCCAAGGCGGACGCGCGTGCCGCCGCCGCCGAGGCGAAGGCGGCGGCGGCTACAGATAAGTTTGCGAGCCTCGAGGATCATGTCGAAAGGCTGGCGACCAGAGTGGGTGAGACGAGCAAGCAAAGGGATGAGGCGGAGGCGCAGCTTGAGCGCATCGAGGCGCGGCTCATGTACGAAATGTCGTTGCGTCAGACGGCCGAGGCCCAGGCCGAGCAAGCCGAGGCCATGCGCGTGCAGGCAGAGCGGAGCGTCGAGAGGGCGCGTGAGGAAGCGCTCAACGCGCCAGAGTTGCTCGCCCTCCAGGCCCGCGTGATCGATCTCGAGGCGGAGATCGCGCAGGCCAAGAAGGCGAGCGCCGAGTACGCGCGCAAGTGGGAGGAGCTGGATAAGAAGCAGAGCGAGTTCAAGCGGCGTGCGGAGTCTGCGGAACGCGAGCTGATGCGCCTGCGAGAGAGCGGCGACGAGCTGCAGGCCCAGCTCACGCGCGCCGAGCTCGCCCTCAAAGAGCCCCCGCCCGTGCTGCCGGTGGCGCGCACCATGTCGGCCAAGCAGGTGCAGAAGATGGCCTCCCTGAGCTCGGCCGACGCCATCCAGGCCGATGCCGCCGCCGTCCTCGAGGTGCGCCAGAGTGTCCTCGAAGACGAGATGAGCAAAAAGTCGGCCAAACGCGCCGCCTCTCCGTCCAAGGGCGGCGTGGCGTTCGAGGACGGCTCGGACGGCTCGCCAACGGCCAAGAGTAGCGCCGTGCAGAAGTGGCAGCTGGGCGGCAAACTGGCCGGGGTGAAAAGCCTCGAGCTGAACATGAAGACTCTGGTGGGCAAGCTGCTTCAGGAGCAGCAGGAGAAGGCTACGATAGAGGCCGAGCTCGCCCAGAGTCTCGCCACCAGGGATGCGCTCGAGAAGACGCTCGAGGAAGCGATCGCTTCCCTTGCCACGCCACTCGACGAGGTCCAGTCGACGCTGCGCCAAGTCCTGCCGGCGCCCGGCGAGAGCAGCGCCTTGTCAGCGGCGTCCGGCGTGCCATCGCAGGTGGAGGTCGAAGCACTGCGTGAGCAGGTGCGCCAGCTCGAGGCGATCGTGCCTGACGGCCACTGATGGCCTCTGATTGCCCTTGATGGCGCTCCCTCATCAGGTGCGCCAGCTCGACGCGGCGCCACTGATGACCTCTGACTGCCCTTGATGGCGCTCCCTCATCAGGTGCGCCAGCTCGACGCGGCGCTCTCCCAAGCCAAGTCTGCCAAAGCTAGCGGCGGGGGCGGGGGCGGGGGCGGGGGCGATGGCGAGGATGGGGATGGCGTCGGCGTCAAGAAGCACGAGTTGCTCTCAAACAAGTGGAAGATGGTGCTCCCGCAGGTGAGCTCGGGACTAACGGACCGCTTCCTTGCGCTCCAAAAGGACTTTTTTGCCGCGCAGAAGGCGCTCGAGACGGCGCTCTCGGATAAGGAGAGCGCGCAGCAGAAGGCGCGGAAGGCGGTGGCGCACGCGGATGCGATGCGGCTCGACGCTCAGGAGGCTGGGGGAATGGCGCAGACGGCGTACCATGCCATCTGGACGCGCGCCATCCAAGATGCAGAGATGGCGCAGGTGCAGGCGAGCATTGAAGCGGAGCGCAAGGTCCAGCGCGAGGCTGCCCAGCTGAAACTGGTCTTCGCGATGCGCGTGCAGCGTGCCGCGGGTGGCTTAGTGAAGGCCAAGGAGGCGGAGATGGAGGCGATCATCGAGCGTGTGGTCTCGCAGGCGGCGGTAGAGGCGCAGCGGATGGCCGCCATAGTTCAGGCTTTGCAGCAGCAGGTGGACGATTCCCAGGCGCCTCTGATGACCTATGATGACCTATGATGACCTATGATGACCTATGATGACCTATGATGACCTATGATGACCCCTGATGACCCCTGATGACCCCTGATGACCCCATTGATGGCTCCCTCATCAGGTTGACGATTCCCAGGCGGAGACCGCGTTGGCTCGTCAGGACGCGGAGGCGGCCTCGGTCAAGCTGCGCGAGTTTCTGGGCGACGGCGACGCGGTCGCAGCGGCGATCGCGAGCGAAGCCAAGGCGCGGCGCGAGCTCGAGTCGAAGCGCGAGATGGCAGCTAAGAAGCAGGCCGATGCGGCGGCGCGTCGCGAAGACGAGGCCAAGCAGGCGGCGGCGCTCATTGTGCTCAATGAGGAGGACGAGGACGAAGGGGATGACCCGGTGATGGCCGACATGATGCGGCGCATCCGCGTGAGGCTCGCTGAGAAGGAGGCGTCGCTCACGCACGTGACGACCGAGCGTGACGTTGCCGTGCAGGAGCGCGACGTGCTGCGGACCAACTTGGACCAGATGGAGGAAGCCTACGCCGACGGTGTGGGACCGCTCAACCCGGACATGCGCAAGGAGCTGCGCACGACGGCCGCCGAGGTCTTTGGAGACCTCAAAGCTGCCGGAGTGTACAAGGGCGTCGTCGTTCTCGCGACAGCGCTCCTGAAGCTCCATACCGAGGCCGCTCGCGAGCGCACCAACATGGAGAAGATGCAAAACTCGCAGCAGGCCTCGTCCCTCAGGTACCGCGTAGGCGAGCTCGAGAATCTGCTCATGCTGCGAGATCGGCAGCTCAATTCGCTCGTGCTCGAGACTCAGCAGCGCGTCGGCCCGATTGCCGGCGCCACCAAGACCGACCTGCTCGTCCTCTCCAAGCTGTCTGCCAACGACTACTACTCTGCCGTCAGCTCGGCGAGCGGCGTGCTCCCGCGTGCCCAAGGCGGCGCGCAGTCCCGGCCGGGCTCAGGCGTCAAGTCGAGTCACGGCCTCGCATCCTCGTCGCGTCCCGGCTCGGCTCGTCGGCTGAGCCCCCGCGACTCGCCGTTGCCCGACGCAGCCGCCTCTGAGATGCTAGCGAGCCTCTCCCAAGCGGTCGAGCTCCGGCCGTGGCGCCCCGCGAGCCCCAGCCGCCCCAGCAGCGCGGCATGCCTTCACAGCAGCGCGGCGTGCCTCTCGCCGACCACGAACACGAACACTTGTGCCGGCGGCGGCGCTGGCGGCACGGTCATTTCAATGGGCCAGCCCAATCTGCTGCCTGTCCAAGTTGGTGCGGGACTGCCGCGGCCGAACTCGATGCCACACATTGCAGTCAAGCGCGGCGGCTGGGGCAGCGGTGTGGCCTCCGATCCCCAGCTCCGCCCCGCGAGCGCCGCCGGCATCGGCGGGGGCAGTGACAAGCCCAAGCGAGGGCCCAGACCCGCGACGGCGGGCGGAGGCCGGCCCATCGAGACCGTCGTGACGAACGCAGTGCAGTGGCTCCCCTCCGGCAACCAACATCTCTACGGTGCTTCAGCCTCCCTTGCGTTCCTCTCTGGGCAGCCAGCTCCATCCTCGAGCCGCCCCGGCACGGCCCACACGCGCCTTCGGCCCAGCAGCGGCAGCAGCAGCGTGGGCAGCGGCGTCGGCCGCTGCGCCAATGTCGCGCTACCGACCGAACTGGCCGGCACCTTTGTCGTGCGGAGCGCCTCGTGCATCCCACCGCCGCGGCTCGGCCCTGGCGACCAGGTGCTCCTCATGAGTGTGAAACAGGCCAAGGCGGTGGTGGCCGCGCCGCCGCTCGCCAGTTGAGGCAGCGGCGCACTCGAACTGTCGAACAAAACTGTCGAACAAAACTGTCGAACAAAACAAAAAGCCAATCGGTCCACGCTCGGCGGGCGGCGGCGGCCCGTTGATTTTTCGAGGTCAACGCTGGCGGAGTAGTTGGATATCGACGTACCACATAAGGTCCCTACAGAGTACATGTGCAGTACGGTATGGTTTGGCCTTAGGCTTGCCCTGCCCTGTGAGCTCGCTTGAGTATGCCCACGACGACGCAATCGAGAATGGAATCGTGATCTCCGTCGATGTCATCGGGTCGCCGAAGAGATGGCCGTTCACGGCCCTATCACCTCCAACCTGACCTCCAAGCTAGTGAATGTCGAGGGCAGCAGGGAGCTCCCCTCTCCGCTTGCGCTCGCCGGCTCGTTCTGCATCGTCATGGTCGTCACCCACCTCGCCACGGCGGGGTACATTGCGTGGAACGCCCTCTCGGGCCGCTGGTCAAGATATGCCCTGTGCAAGAATCCTGACCGGACAAATCACCCACAGCTCTACGTCGACGGCGCCCTCAACTTTCTCAAAGACGTCACGCTGATCCTGCTTCCGGCGCTCACCTGGTAAGCAGTGCACACGCTGCACTGAATGCTGTGCCGTCTCCCCACGCTCACACTCTCGTCTCTCCATGACCACGCTCATCATATGGATTTCCTCTGCGCCGGCAGGATTAGCCAGGTCCGAGGCGATGACATCGTCTCTGCACAAGATGACAACGTGCTCATCGGGGTCCTCAAGATCTGCGTGGGCTACACGATCGGTCGGATCTGGGCCGCCTTTGCTCATCGCATCCTACACACGGCCCCGTTTTACAAGCGCTTCCACAAGCGCCACCACATGCGCGTCGACCAGCTGGTGGCTACCGGCGCGTGGCTCGACCACCCTGTCGAGTACGCTGTGATGGAGCTCCCGGGGCTCCTCTGTCCGCTCGTGCTCTTCCCCACGCGCCTGGCCTTCCACTACATGTTCTTCTTCTTCCACGCCTTCTCCGCCGCGACCGACCACTCGGGCTTCACCTTCACCAAGGAGAACGGTGCGGGCTGGTTCTTCCGCAACTTCTTCGACTCAGAGTACCACTACTACCACCACGCGACCTCAACCGTCAATTACGCCGAGATGGAGTGGATCGACTACCTCTTCGGCACCCATCACACGCAGGTCGGCGCCGCCAAGACGAGTAACGTCCACAAGGGCACTTAGGAACACCCATAATCGTACGGTAAGTGAGTTAAAAAAGAAACGTGTCAAAAAACTTGTGTCAAAACGAGCGACCTGTCAAGTCAGTCTGTCAGTACATGTAGGAAGAACCCCGCACGTTCACACCTCCTCCAATGCAACTGAACGAAATGCTCTGTGCGACGCCAGTCGCGTTACTACGCCGCCTGGCAGGCTGCAGGAGGCTGCAGGAGGAGCCGGGCACTCATGACGAGCCGTTGACAGAGCCTGAGACCTCAGGCAGCGACGATGGGAGCAGTAGCAGCCTCGTGCTGATCATCGTGCTTCTGCTGATCCTGCTGGCAATGTGTGTGGCGTGGAGATTGTGGCGATTGAGAAGGTTTTGGGCCAATCATGCACGGAGCGTCAAGGTCCTCGACGAGATCGAGATGGAGTTCGTCAACGATGACGCAGACGATCACGTGTTGGAGGACGAGGATATCAAGCCCCGAAGAAGCGATCTGCGCAGCCATCGATGACAACATGCCTGCGGCCGCCCAGCCCTTCGCACAGCAGCATCGTCGGACCATTTGCTACCTTGCGATCCGTGGATGCTGATCCATGCGACGAGCCAGGACTGCCGTGCATCAGCAGCAGCCAGCAGCAGGTGTGCGACGACAGAGCAGAGGCGCGGGCGCAGCAGGATGCGCTCGTGCATAAGCAGTGCCCGCACACGGCGTGCGTGTGATTGCGCGGGTGCCAATGCTACACGCCCTCCTAGCGTGATGATGCGTGGAATCCTCACACCTGAGCTTCGTTCTGGCAGCACACCGTGCCTCTCGTCCGTGTCCTTCTTCTTCTGTTTCTGTGTCTGCGTCCGCCAGCTATCGTCGATCTCAGACGCCAAGTGCAAGGGGCACACTGGGGTCTAGAGGCCCTCATCGTTCACATGTCGCCGGTTCGTCAGCATATTTCCGCATTGTCAGCATCGAGATGCCAAGTCCGCTGGTCCCGGCTGGAAGCCCGCTACTCTCGGCAACGCAGCTCCGCAGCTGCTGGCGCGCCGTGGGGTGGGTGGCACACATGCGTGGAGCATGTACGTGCGCATAACGAGCGACGCGCCGAGGAAATCGCAAGGCGACCGAAATGCGAAAATTCCTGTACAAGATTACGAGGTGTCCACTATACTCTTTAGAATACAGTGTGCATGCTGGTTGCATGGCGTCGGTGAATCACAGCAGACTACGAGTTTATCCCGCCCAGTAAGCAAAGGGCAGCGACGAGCACCAAAGATCGACACACTGTGTGCAGGGAGACAGAGGCATTTCGAAGTGTGTTGACGAAACATGTGCAGCTGCAGGTAAAATGCGCTAAAAGTGCGCATCGTCGCAACTGATACAATAGTATCGCGACTGACGTTCGAGACACTCCTCCCCGTTTTCCCCACAGGGGAGTCGGCCCGGCAGGGCGCCGGTCTCACGCTTGGCATGCGTGCCCAATTCACAATGAGAAAAGAGGGGCTGAGCGCGCACGGCCTGCACAGGGCAGCTCAGGAGCAAGCTAAACGCGTCGCCCAACCACTGCTCTGGAAGGTAGAATGAAGAATCAAAAACTAGGAGAGCATGAAATCGTGCGAGCAGCACGAGCCTTTGCGGATTTCCATCGGGAGGTCAGCGGCATCAACATCAAGGCCCCGCGACAAGAAATGCTCAATTCTGCAGCCGGCGCGAGTGGCTGGTATCTTTACTGGCAGCAGCGGAATGGTGAAGCCCCGGCATCGGCCGAATACGAAGAGACGCAGAAGGAACGCGAAGAGCGGCAGAAAAAAGCGCGAGTCTTCTTATGCAAAGTGCTACGGAAGGCATCAACAGAAGGCTTCAATGTTGAAGCTCTTCTTTTTTTTCGAGCACGGAAGGAGGCGCAGCGCAAGCGTGCCAGCGCGTGGGGCGACCGCCGAAAGGCTGCCGGCAAGCGAGTCGTAGTGGCTTACGATGAAGGAGAACTTGAACTTGTACGGTACCGGGGCACGGTAATGGCAAGCGTCAAGGGAGGATTGAAGGTGCGCTTCGACGGTGACGATGAGGACCAGCTTTACCTGGTCGATGCCGATGATGAGTGGGAATGGGAGGCGGATCCGGGACCAAATGATGCAGGAGCTCCTCTTAAGGAGAGCACCAGCACTGATGAGGCGCCAATCGACAAAGATGATGAGCAAGATGTGCAAGACGATGAGAACGAGGATTTGAAGGAGCAAGAGATGATGATGGAGGCGGCGATGATGGAAACGGCGATGGAGATGGAGACGATTGATGCGACAAATGGTGCGATGGCGTCCTTATCAACTGCTACAGATGCTAACGACTCACGGAGCCGTCATGGCAAACGCAGGCAGAGTCAGGCAGGCTCCAGTTCCAAGTTGACACTGAGTGATTGCCCTGTCGGCAGCTACGTACTCGTACCACGCCAGGACGGCCGGCGGCGCTTTTCGACGTGGTCAGAGGTGCTTGGCTACTATGACAGTGGCAGGTTTGCAGGCCAGCTGCAAGTTGCCGTGCTGGGCGAAGAGCCGCAGCCTCTGTCGCTGCTCACGCTACAATCTCGGAATAATCTAGGCTCTGTTCTTGTCCGGACGGTAGCTGAGCAGATGGCAGCTGCGATGGACGAGGAGGAGGAGGCACCTGCCATTCAGCCTGATACAGGTCCTGCGGGCGTCAGCGTGAAGCAAGAGGATGCTGAACCAGTGGTCCAGTCCAAGTGGCCCCCGATCGACGTCGAAGATCCTGAAGAAATGGCTGTGGTTAAGCTCTGCTCAGTGGAGGTGGCGGCGGAGCAGCAAGCGCGGGAGAGCGAGATGGCGACGTTGCTTCAGCAGCATACCGAGGCCGCGCAGCATCAAGAGCAGCAGCGACGCGCGACGCGACTCAAGATGTACCACGAGAACAAGGATAAAACGTTCGCAGATCCGATGTTCAAATGCCCACACTGCTACCATCCAAACAGTTATCCCAGAGAGGAGCGCGCCTGCAACAAGCTGCAGTGTGGCAACAGCACGTGTTGCACCAAGTTCTGCATCGTCTGTGGCAAAGCAGCATCTGCTTCGTGCGCGTGCATCGCAGCTGCATGGGCGCGTTAGTTGGCAATAGTTGGCAAACTGTGTTAATGTGAGCCAGCGGTAGTAAAATCGTCAGGGGTTTCTCTTATATCTGCTTCTTGTGCCATCTGCCAAGCGCTTTCGGGACGTCCGCATTTCAACTGTGAATCGGTGCGGCTGTGACGGGTAAAACTAAAAGCGAAAACTAAGGTCGTGACTGCCGGGTACCGGTAGGTTGAAGGTTCGTGCTGTGACCTGTGTGCGAAGGCGTTGCGCGGCCGAGCAGGCTCAGCCTGCGCGAGGCTCGCCGCGCACGATCTGATGCCGGGAGACATAATATGATATTTAAATATAATGATCGTCGCTCGACGCCCCGTACAGCGGCGATGTCCTTTTCGGTTCTGTTCCGCTACGCGCTCTACATCGACAGTACACGAACAGTACATCGATCGAGTACCGACGACCGATTGGCGGTGCCGATTCCATTCGATTGCTTGGCCACATCGTTGTGCGAGAGCGAGTGCACGTGCCAAAAACCTTATACAAATACCGTCGACATTGGTATTTAACCACTCACGCCGAGACTCCAGTCCTTGCTCGATCGCTTGCGCAGCGACTAGCGTCCGGCACCATGTCGGACTTCCTATGCGGGGCTACTAGCCCGCTCCGGCTGCCTAGAGTCCCTAGATTACGGCGTGCGGCCCATGGCGCCTATGAGGAAAGATGATCTCTTCATCCGCTTCTGGCTCACTTGCAGATCCACTTAACAGTGTGCGCCTCCTGCGCGTGCCTCTCCGGGGCTTGCGGGTGTGTGTCTGGCCCGCAGGGCCTTACAACGGAGCGGAGCAGATCCACACAACCGCGTCGCTCTCCGGATCCACGACGCAGACCATGCCATCGTCAGTGCTGTCGAACGACGCAGGGCCGCAGACACCAACTGCGGACAACTTTTCGAGCGTATCTGCGTTCGTCGCGACGCAAACTGTCTTGTCATCGTCGGCACCATCCTCGGAAAGAACGGTCGGCTGGCAGTATCGGCTCTTGGCCTGGAACATGGGCGGGGTGGCGTCCTTGTCAGACTCTGACGCCCAACGGTTCCGGAACTCCACTGGGAGCTGCTGCGTAGGGCGGAGTCCCGGGGGGAAGGCCATGCCAAGGACCGCGGTCGTGAACGAGAGCATGTCGCACTCGGTGGTCGGTGTCTCGGTGATCAAATCTCATCCCTGAGTTTCGTCAAACTCACGAAGCGCGTTCGCGTGTTCGGACTCGCGCGCATCGCTCCTAATTTTCACAACACGACGCTCTTGAGATTCACCCCCCCGGTCTTTACGCAACTTTATCCTGCAGGCGCGGCAGCTGCGCCCCCCGGCTTCTCGCTGTCGTCGTCCTCCGCAGTGGAAATCTCCTTCCTCTTCGGCTGAAGGTCGATCAGCTTGTTGCTCTCCATGGCGAGCGTAGAGATACGCACGCGCCCTTTACGCTGCACATACTTGGCCACGGCCTCCATCTCAGCGGTTGTGATGTAGATGAACTTGCCGCGGTCGTCTATGACGCCTGTGACGTGACCCATGCGCTCGAGGGCCTGGACGCGCTGGATCACGTCTTGCACCCGCAGCTTGAACTCCGCAGCGATCTCCTCCAGCACGGTCACCTTGTGCTCCTTCATGTACGTAATGAAGCGCTCGAGCATCTCCTCCTCCTCCACGGCACCCTCCGCCTCCTCTCCTGCCTCGTCCACGCTGAACATGTCCTTCCACTTGTCGTACTCCTCTTGCTTTGCCTTGGCGAGCGCCTCCGCCTCCTGCCGTGCCTTCTCCTCGCGCGCGAGCGCCTTGGCTTCGCGTTCCGCCTCCTTAGAGCGACGCTTCGCGTCCTTTTCGCTCTCCTTTTCGCGCATCGCCTCGACCTGCGCGGCACGCGCCTCGACCTGCTCGCGGTGCTCGGCCTTGCGCTGGGACTTCTTGCTGGACCCGGCCGCGCCATCATCATCGTCATCGTCGTCGTCGTCGTCGTCGTCATCCCCGCCTCCGCCACCGCCCGTCGCCGCCTCCGCCTCGAGCATGCTGCCACCCTTCTTCATGCGTGCAAGGCCACCCTTTTTCTTCTTTCCCTGCCCGCGATCGAGCTTGGCCTGCTTTTTGGCGAGCGCAGCGTCCTCGCGCGCCCTGATGGCGGCATCCGCAGCGTCCTGAGAGTAAGAGCATTTTGCGCACCGTACAAGTGTGCGTGAGCTGTGCGAGGCAATCAGCAACAAGTGTGGCTGTAGTTTTCTGGCAGCGACAGCGAGCGCGCACCGCTTTGGCCTTCTGGCCCGCCTGCGTGCGAAAGAGTAGGAAGATGGGGATCACCATCGCCGCGATGAGTACAAGGATCGCCGCGATCGCGGCGAGGTCCATGATCACGGACTTGATCAGTCGCAGCGACGAGCATTTTCACAGCAAGTTTATAAATCACTCAATATCGAGTCCAGTCAGAACACACATGCCGTTCAGTCACTCATGCACCAATCGTGCAACACAAATAAAATGAGTACGAAATTCTGCGCATGATAGTCTCATGGGCTGGATGTCCAGTCCGCGAAGCCAGCACGAAGCCCGTCTTCTGCAACGTGCCGCAGAGCCCGAGGCTTTCACATCAGCAGCTGATGAGGATGCCTTCGCACCAGCTGCGACTTCAGCGTGCCGCTGATGGCATACTACGGCTGACGCCAAACACTCAGGGCGTCACCCAGTCGCTCAGGACTACACCACCGCTTCACAGCCAGCGCTCCTTGTCGCTCAACTCACTACCCGGGTCGCAGCTCAGCTCTCGCGAACCGACGCCTCGCCCGGACCGTTTCCGAACCGACAGCGATTCCTCACCACGCCCCAGCCACGCTCAATCATCTTCCACGTGCACGAGGTCATGCCCTCCTGATTCGACGCGCCGACTCTCGTTCAGCGAGAAACGTAGATTAGGTTTAGCCTGGAAACGTCCAGGAGGGCCGACGACCAGAGCAGCTCATCCGTCAGCGTCACGAGGTGCTGCTGCTCCTTCTCACCGTTTTTGTGATAGGGAGCAATGGCGAGGCCAACCATTTCACCATCCTCCTTCAGTTGCGGAAAGAGCATGTGAGCAAAGGGCTCTGATGAGCTACGCTGACCGAAGCTACACGGAGTGGAACTTTATCCGACCCGATCGAGACAACCCTCCTTCGGCTCGAGACTATCGCCCGTTGCCACGGCCTGGCGACTGGGTCGGCAATACGCCGCATACTGCTGCGTACGATGCATGAAAGAAACGGCAGCGGGCTACTTGCATTTAGAAGAGACCAGAAAGGCTTGATCTCCATACGAAATTTCGTTTTCCTTTTGCCGTGTTGTTCACGAGAAAACCCGAGAGCGGCTTTCGTCTGTCAACATGTCGCCGTCTACCGCTCTGCGTTGCGTGGCCGCGATTGCAGGCTTCTTTGTCGGCACCATGCCTTGGCGTCCAAGGACACCAGAAATCGCTCCATCGCCGCTATTCGATGCAAGCCAACTCGCTACACCGCCATCTCCTCCTCTGACACTTCAGCCACCGCCTTCAACAGCTGTCATGCCAGGCGGTGCCACCTCAGTGGGTCCCTTCAACCTTGACCGCCGACGTGGACTACGCGCCGCGGTAGCGGCACGTGCGGTGCACGGTGAGCTTGTTATCTTCACAAGTAACGTGAACGGCCTTTCAGCGGCTGCTAACATGGCACTCCAGCTCCAGAAGCTCGGCCTGCCACAGCACTTGGTGTTGGCCGATGAGCGTCAAACGTGCACAGCCGCGCACGCGCGCTGGAACTGGTTAGGTTGCGGCTGGTCGGGCGGCCTGCCAGGGTTCGAGGAAAAGTACGCAGCGGGTTGGGGTGGCGAGACGGCGCGGCTGTGGTCGTTGTGGAGCGCCAAGTGGGTATTGCTTGCTCGGCTCGTCGAGTTGCGCGTGAATGTGCTCGCCCTCGACACGGACATGATGCTGATAGCCGACCCGTACCCGCTGCTTCACACGCCGCCGATCAGCCACTTCAAGCTCGTTATCGTGCCGGAGGGCTCGCGCGTAAATTTGGGATTTATCTACGCGCGAGGCAAGAGCGTCCAGCCAGCAGGAGGTGTCATGTCGGTGCTCTGGGACGTGGTCCGTCGGCTGCGGCTGTTCACCGAGGATTGGCCGTTGCTAGGCCGGACAGGGAGCAAGACCTCGACGGCCGGGCTGTGGGATCAAGGACTCTTCACCGACGCGATCTGCTCGGCAGTGAGTGGCGAGATAGTGTATCCATACACCTTCTTGCAGTCGCCACGCACGGGGGTGTGGAAAGCGATCGGATGGCCACCCGCGGCGCTCACCGTGGCCAACATCAGCGACCTGCACACGGTGCCGTGGTATGACGCGCGCCAAGCAAACCACGAGCGCATCGCCGACATTGCCCGTGCCTCGAAGCGGATGGGCGTCCGTTGGCGCGCGCCTCGACCTTCGCAATTCCTTCCGCCGGGCAACCACCCACAGCGCCTTGAGTGGAGTGCACAGCAGCACCCACTGCTCTGGACGGCGCTGCGGGTGCTCGACCCGATCGCACAGCTACGCCGGCGCTCCGAGTCAGCGGTCACGCCTGGGTGGCTCGATGCGCGCCTTCGACCACGCGGCGGTCTGTGGCCGCGGCTCGGTAGTGGCGATGGCGATGGCCTCGCCAGCGGTGGCCATGATGGCAGCGTAGAGGCGATGCTCGCCACCCCTGACTGGCTCTACTGCCTCGTGGGGCGTTGGGCGATCACCGCCGGCTGGCCCTCCCTCGCACCCCGGGCCGTGTGCGCCGTGGTCCATCTTGTCGAGACACGCTCACAATTTGGCGCATGGAGTTCCTTCAAGGCCGCCCGCCCGTTTGTGATGCGCGCACTAGGCCATTGGCACTTACCCGAGCCGCCACCCACGCCGATGGAGCCCAGGATGCCTGAGCTTCGCGGCGGCGGCCCGGCGACGATCCGCCTTGCCTGGTCCGAATGGGCTGCCACCGGCCGCGCACAGGGGATTGGGGCGCTCCTCAATGCGCTTCACCGGCTCTCCATCTTCGCCGCGCTGAGCGGACGCACACCAGTCATCCCACGTGTACCATGCACGAGCAAATGGATCTTGACCAACCGTTTCGGTCGCGCTGGGCTCGCAGATGATTACATACTCCAAGTGCCTAACGCGTCTCACTCGATCGCAGCAGCGGCGGCGGCCGAGGCGAGCGACGGTTATGATGGAGCCTCCGTCGAATGCCACTTGTCAATGGGCGGTAGGCAATGCATGTTGCCGATGGTGCTGCCCGCGTGGGCACGCCCGCACGACGCTGCGATCGCTTTTCTTGGCAATCACTCTCCCGAGGCTGCGCCGGCACTCGCCGTCGACGGCGGACTGAGCATCGTCGGCAGCAGCAGCGGCGGCGGCGGCGGTGGAGGCCAGGGCGGTGCGGCTGGGGGGTGCGGCCGCCAACTCACTGCCGATCTCGATGCCTTACGAGACGCGTTTGTGGCCGCGCGATCGGCTGCCATGGTTGAGATGAGGTCGAGCCTGCTCCCCAACGATGGTACGGGCGCGCCAGGCAGCCTCGAGTGTCGCGAACCCGATTCTTTTGACGAGAGCCTCCTGCTGCTAGAGGAGCGTGCTCGATTGCGAGTGCTGCGTTCGGCGTGCCCGGCCTTCTTCGGATCGCAGCGGAACCTCCATCTACTGCACCGGCGCCGTGGGCTGTTCGAGACAGACCGACGTGGCAGGGCTTTGAAGCACGACGGCTGACGGGCTCCGAGCAGTGCCATTTAACAACGCCAACCACCGAACCGGCATGCCATTTATCCGGATTAACGATTATCTTATGCCCCACTCGCACCTCGTGTATACACATGCGTGCGACGCTGGCGGGGATGAGGCCCAGCGGTAGCCACAAGCGAACCATGTTACCGTACCGATACTCAAAGTCAATGCTTGGCCTTGGACTGCCTGTTTCTTTTTACCTGCTATTATCGCGCGACTTGAGGCGAGGTTTTTGGATTCATGGGCATTTTAATGCCCGACGGGGAGGTACGGCCGAGCGGACGCTCACGCTGCTACGGTACTCCACCTCGCACGAGACGACAGGCGATACGATATGATACGTAGACACGGTAGTGTTTGGTAGTGTGTGTATGTGGCGCGCACGAGTCCACTGGATGCGCAGCAGTCGCCTGCCGTGCTCCCGCCTCCTCGCCACACTTGAAAGATCCCCACGCTGCAGTGCGTTGGAGCAGCGCCCCCCCCGCACAGGATCTAATGCTCTCATGCCACCTAGTCATAATTGTCAGTGTGCGGGAGGCCATGCCAGCGTCGAGCGAAGATCGGCGCTTGCCTCCTCTATGGCTCCTGACTCCTCCTGCGTACATGGCTCCTCCATCCACGCCTGCGATGCGCTCCGACATTGAACCTCCTGTGCGTTCTTTTGAAGTAGAGGGGCGAGTATCGGCACGTTCAGCCCGGCTAGGGACTCGGGCGCACGCTGCGCCTCTTGGCGGGTGGCTCCTTGTCCTCCTCTTCCTCATTGTCCTCCTCCTCATCTGCCTCCTCCTCATTGTCCTCCTCCTCGTCCGCCTCCTCCTCGCCCGCCTCCACATCGTCGGCAGCCTCCAGCGCATCGGCCGCAACCGAAGCCGACGCCGACGCCGCTGGTGCCGACACATGAGCCTTCACGCTTGCCACAACTGTCGCGTCAGCTATCGGTGCTGCCACCGTCGCCACAACCGATATCGCGGGTGGTTCGCCGGCCGTCGCAACAACGGCGGTGGCGATGGCGAGCGGCGCGGCGCTGTCTGCGTCGGCGCCATCGACGGCTACAACAGCTTCCACATCGACGATAGGCATGCACTTCCCAGCTGCGGCCACGGCCGCCGAGTGGGCCACAGCACCCGAGACGATTGCGTCGACCTCGGGCACGACCTCGGGCGCCACCTCGCGCCCTTCGGCGCGTGCGATCTCGGCTTGCTCTTCGGCCCGCGCCATCACGACGAGGTGTGCCGCAACGGCCACGCCCGCTTCCCACGCGGTCGCGTAGCCGCCGATCGATCTGTGGTTGACCTGCGCCTGCCAGCGCCCCTTGCGCGCGGGGTACACTCCCACCCAGCCACTCTTCGTGCGCCGCGTCGGGATCGGCTGCAGCTTGGTCAGATCGTCCGGGATCTGCACCTTGTGCTGCGCAAGCAGCGCGCGCGCTGACGTCTTTGAGGTTCCGCCACTGCCGCTGCCGCCTGCGCCGCCCGAGTCGCCTTCGCCATCCGCAGCCGCGTAAACCAGCGGCATCTCGCCGCTATCAGCCGATGGGTCGACCATGGCGCCTGGCATCATGCCGGCGGCGGCGCCCGGCGAGCCGGCGGGCGCACCGAACGGCGCCACGTGCGGCGTAAACATGCCGGGCTGAGGGACCATGCCGGATTGCATGGGCTGCATGGGCGGCATGGGCGGCGCACCTGCCGCTCGCCCACGCCCGCGACCGGACCCGCTGCCGCGCCCGCGCCCGCGCCCGCGCCCGCGCCCACGGCCCTCCGCTGTGGGTGGAGACTTGGCCTTCGGGTGGAGGAGGTATGCGGGCGGCGGCGGCGCGATGGCGATCGTGGCATTCTTGAGGATGAAGGACACCGACCGCCTCTGTGCGATTTCGTCGGCTGGCGCGGGCTGCTGCCCCTGCTGCTGCTCACCGTTCTCGGTCGCTGCCGCCGCTGGAGCTGCCGCCGCTGGAGCCCACGCCTGCGAGAGGCACGCGGCATCATCAGCGTCGCCCAGCACGTAGACGATGCCTCCGTCGCCAGGCTGCGGTATGAGGCCGGCGAAGATGTGCGCGTATGAAAGCTTCATGCCCTTGTCGGCGGGCTCAGGTGCCGCTGGCGCTTCCGGGTCAAAGCTTCCCATTTCGTCTGCTGACATGCAGACTCGTGTCTTCGGTCGACGCAGGAGAAATTGCCAAACTAGGCCTAAACTCGCGTTGGTCGATGACCGCCGACGACCTCGAGGCGGGTGCCGGATCCGACGACTCCGGATCCGACGAAGCCGTCACCTCTTCCTCTGCGGTATTGGGAGCCGCATACCACCTGGTCTTCGGCTGGTGGGTCAGGCCTGTGCGCGCTGTCGCTGCCCGTCTGCTCATGGGTGGCGTTGACGAGTCGAACCAGGTGGTCGAGACAGCACCCGTCGGGCATCATTCGAAGGCGGTCACCACCGCACGTCCAATCATGGCTGCAGAGCTCCAGCAGGTCGTTGTGACACCTGGCCACAAGAGCGAAGGTCTCCATAGTGGCGGTCAGCCCAGCAAGACGGAGGAGAGCTTCCGACACGCACCGCCGGGGGCAAGTGCACATGGCAGCAGCTATTGCTGTGATGCACCCAGTGCTGCTGCAGCTGAGCGTGGGCGGGTGCACTCGTCGCCGCAATCGCCCTCGTTAGAGCCGCTTCCGCCCGCAGCAGCAGCAGCAGCAGCAGCAGCAGCAGCAGCAGCAGCAGCAGCAGCAGCAGCAGCAGCAGCAGCAGCAGCGCTCCGTGACTGCGACGATGCATCGTACACGCACGACGTGGCAAGTCGGCGGCTCTCTTGCGAGAGACGCGAAAGTCGAGAGTCGACGCACGTCTCTCGGCGCGCACAGGGCGGGTGCGCTCGCCAAGGCCGTGCCGTGGGCGCAGCACGAGGCGCAACGGCGAGGGATGATGCGTCGGCCGGTGCCACAAGCGAGAGCGGGAGCAGCGAGCGCGAGGGCGAGAGCGAGGGCGAGAGCGAGGGCGAGAGCGCTGGCATCGGTTCTGGTTCCGAGCTGTGCGAAGGAGTGGCCGTTCACTCTGAAGTGCCTTCGCGCTCGCTCAGAGGACGGGGCGCTGGGGGTGGAGATGGCGATGACGCGTACTCGTCAGCATGCACGCCACCACGGAGGACCGGCGAACGCGCCCGTCCTCATGGCTCCCCGCAAAAAAGAGGCTCGAAAGAGGCAGCCGAGCGGCTAGCAGCCAGTCGACAGCGCATCGCAAAGCAGTGCGGCGATCGTCAGAGCCCGCACAGCGATGACGAGGAAGATGTGGACGCCGAGGATGACGAGGAGGAGGACGAGGAGGAGGGCGAGGAGGAGGGCGAGGAGGGCAACGAGGAGGACGAGGAGGACGAGGGCGTGGAGGACTGCTCCGCGTCCGAGTTCACAAATGAGGACGAAGAAGGGAGTGAGGAGCAGAGCACAGACGGTGAGGCCGGCGATAGCGAAGAGGAGGGTGACGACTTCATGGACGGAACTGATGGTGAGCCGGAGGAGGAGGAGGCGAGCGGCTCGGCGTCTGACGGCGATAAGGTTGAGGGCACGCGTGAGGCTGGCCGTACGTATTCGGACCGAGCCCAAGGAGCTCACGCGCCATCTCGGGCGCGCGCGGCCGTCCGAGGCCGTGCTCGGCGCCCTTCCGAGGCCTCCGCACCGATGGCCATCGCAGCAAGAAGCGGCGCTGCGGAGGCATCCAGCGGAGGCGGGCTCTTCTCCAGCCTTTGGTCCTGGGCCGGTGCTCCTGCCGTCGCTTCGCCGCGCCGAGCTGCGTCGCTGCCCGAGCCGCCGAGTGCCGCGGACCCCCGAAGCCGAAGCCGATTGCACGGCGTGACCAGGGGAGGTGGGCGTGGCGCCTCGACGACAGCGAGCGTCGCGGCAGCAGGTCAAGCTGCCGACCGGAGCGCCGCCTTGCTACCAATGGCCGACTTGACAGTCGAGGACGTGTGCGAATGGCTCGGCGCAAGCGATGCAAGCTTCGGAGCCTACGTACCGCTCTTCCGCGCCAATCACATCGACGGCAGCGCGCTCGGCCTTCTCACGCGCGAAGACCTCGCCGACATTGGCGTGCGCTCTGTGGGCCACAGGCTCGCCATCCTGCGGGCGAGGGCTGACCTGCACGGCACCGCTGCGACTGGGGACCGCGCTACGGAGGGGCATGGTTGCGGACCGATGCAAACGTAGCCCGAAGAGCCGCGTCGATTGTCAAAAGTGTGAGCCGTGAAAACGGAAAACGCAAAACGTGGGAATGGAGAGGAATGCGGGGACGATCGGTGACACGATCTTTTTTGATGATGATAAAATAATCCCACAGTACGACCTCTAACCTGTAATCCGAAAATGTTAATGTACGCTGTGGCCGTGCGCGTCGCCGTCTCGTCAGGGACGGTTCACGTCAGCGCACCGCTCCGGCGTACTGTAGGCGAGCCTGCTGCCTGGAGCTGCACGCACGCTCGGGGGGCGGGCGGTCCCAGCCTCAAACTTGAAACTTCAACTCAACGCGGAAGTTCGGGTCGAACTTCTTGTGCTGAGCGTCCTTGAGACCGTCGAGATGCCACTTGCGGCGCACGAGCGTCTCCTGCCCGTCGGCGAGCATGGCCGCGTCGAACCAAAAGTGGAAGAGCTCGATGTCCTTGTATCCGATCTCGATGCGCACGTCGCCCTCGATAGGGATCGGGCACTCTTCGACGAAACTGACGACGGGTACGCTCACCTTCTTGCCGATGACCTCGCCGCGGGAGTTGGTGAGCGAGAAGGGCTGAAGCCGCGCGTAGGATGAGCGGAACGGCGCCGGGGGGCCATCGAGCACGGCCTCGTCCACCTCAAGGCCCTCGACGCGCTCTTCGCTGAGCTCGACGCGCCTCGTGGACCATTCGCGGTGACACTTGCGCGAGTGTATTGTCACTCTAAGCGGCGAGCTTTGGTCGTGTCGCCCGACCTGGGCATGTCGGGCCAGGCCGAGCGGCACCATCACCAGCCGCACGCGCACGAGCTGAAGCTGCAACGGCCTGCCGAGCAGCCGCTGCTGCAGAGCCGGCTTGCTGCACAGCGAAGCGTAATAGTGGACATACGCCCGCTGCGACGGGATTGTGACGCCCTCGCAGTCGCTGGTGCGTGCGAAGGCGTAGAACGCGAGCGCGTCGTCCGCAGCTGTGAAGAAGCGATCGTGCAGCAGAAAGGCGGCGACCATGACGCCGGTACGCCCCTTGCCCGCCTTGCAATGGATCGCGACCACGTTGGATGGGTGCGCCTGCAAAAAGTCTTGGGCCGAGCGGCAAAACTCGCCCATCATGCGCAGAGGTGGCGGAGTGTGGTCGTCGAAGGGGAAGAGGCGCACACGGTTGGAGAACTTGGCCGCCTCGTATGAGCGCTCCGAGCAAAGGTTGTACACCATGTAGTGCTCGCGATGGCGCGTCTCCAGAAACGAGACCACCTCCGACATCGGGTTGCGGTACACGCCCTCGGCGCCCTCGCTCGGGAAGCCCATCGCGATCACGCGCGGCGTGATGTAAGTCAGGTCGAGGTCAACGCCGTCGCCCACGAAGCGGCGCTTGTTCTTAGAGACGAGCTGTCGCAGTGGCCGCAGAGTAACGACACTATTTAGCAGGCCGGCCATGCTGCGGTCGCCTGTTGGGTGCGGTGGCGCGGCCGCCTTGGTCCCTGCACTCGGCGCTTTGGCACCGCCCTCGTCGCATTTGTCACGCTCGCTCTCCCCCTCCCCCTCCCCCTCGTCGTCGTCGTCATGAGGAGGAGAGATGCCAGCGGGCGCACCGTCAGGAGAGATGCCCGCGGGCGCACCGTCAGGAGAGATGCCCGCGGGCGCACCGTCAGCGAAGTTCGACGAGTCGCTCATCAGCGCCGCTGCTGCTGCCGCTGCCACCTCGACGGGAAGCGCTTGGCACAGGCATAGCTCCACTTCGAAGTCGGCCGGGAAGATCGTGTGCTTCGCGTCGTGCGTGCTGTCGAGCTCAGCCTTGCCAATCTTCACGATGCGCTCCCCCGCCGTCTTCGCCGCCTCAGGCGCGCTGCCGCCGCTGCCGCCGCTGCAGCTGCTGCTGCCGCCGCTACCCATGCTGAGCGGGAGCGCCATGCTGAGCGGGTGCGCCATACTGAGCGGGAGCACGTGCGCCCAAAACGAGAACATCTTTCGCTTCTTGCTCGGCGCGCCGTCGAAGACGATCACCTTGAAGTCGCCCTCGAGCTCGAGGTAACCGCATTCAAAGTGACCCGTGGGCACTGGCACTGCGGTAAATGTGGGTGCATCGCAGTGCACGGTGAGCAGCACCACATCGGCACCCAGAAAGCCACCGTGCACCTGCAGGTACGGGTCACAGCTACCTCTGCTGTCAAAGCTCGGCACGCAGGAGAGGTGCACGGATCGCAGGTAGGTGTTGGCAGGCGGCAGCCGCGGGTGTCGAAAGTCCGAGAGCAGTGGCAGGATCTTCTCGGTGTAGTGCACGTAGCGGATCTGCGAAGGGATAGTGACGCCCTTGCGATTGTGTGTGCGCATGAAGGCAAACCAATCGAGGGCGCCGTCGGCCGTCGCGAATTCGCGTGAAAAGAGCAAGTAGGCGCAGATCATCGTGCCGGTACGTCCCTTGCCCGCCTTGCAATGGATCGCGACCACGTTCTCATCGTCTTCGTCGAGGAACTGCTTCACATTGGCGCACATGGCCAGGATCATGCGCAGAGGTGGCGGGGTGTGGTCGTCGAAGGGGAAGAGGCGCACACGGTTGGAGAACTTGGCCGCCTCGTATGAGCGCTCCGAGCAAAGGTTGTACACCATGTAGTGCTCGCGATGGCGCGTCTCCAGAAACGAGACCACCTCCGACATCGGGTTGCGGTACACGCCCTCGGCGCCCTCGCTCGGGAAGCCCATCGCGATCACGCGCGGCGTGATGTAGGTCAGGTCGAGGTCGAAACCGTCGCCAACGAAGCGTCGCTTCTTGAGCGAGACAAGCTTGCGCACCCGATTAGTCAGCCCCGTCGTCTTGGCATGCCCGCTTCCGGGCATGTGCGGCCAAGCGCTTCTTCCGGCTACGCCTGTGCTTTCTGTCGTTGTTGACGTGGGCATGGCGCTGCCTGTCAGCAGCGAGCGTGGCAGCGTCAGCGTCAACGTCTGCATGTGCTCCGTCAGGTCGAGGAGCCGCGAGAGCGGCGCGAGTAAGCCGTCGCGATTCGCGCTCGCGGGTGGCGCTGCCGGTGTGTCCTCGTCCTCGCCCTCGTCCTCGTCGTCGTCACCGGAAGAAGATCGCATTGCGATCATCCGGTCATCGTCGTTCACGCGATGGCGGCCGGCTGCACCTCCACTCGCCAAGTTCCGCAAACGTGACGAAACCACAAAGGATCGCCAAATCAGTCAGCTGTAGGTTGCTTTGACTAATTAGCTCGCTTGCTTTGCAGAGCCGTCCTTTGAGAAGGTGTGAGGTGAGCGATAAAACCAGCGACCTACGAGCTACGTCCTAATCACGCCGGGCTCCCTGGTGTGTCACGGCCCCTCCCTGTTCGTCACGCTTTGCCATCTCCTGGCATACCCGCCGGCCCCTTTGGCCCGCCCTCTCGCAACAGTGCAACGCACCCGCGCCGGTCGCACCGCAAGCAGGCCGGCGCGTCCACGTCGGGTGCATATGGGATCGTGCGGTGCTGCACGAGCCACCAAGCGGACGAGCTATCCGACCTCGTCCATCGCTGAGTACACAGCAGCGTGCCGAACCCATCGCGCGGGAACTCGATCGCCGTCGAGAACGCCTCCAACCCACCCTGCGAGACAGTCGCGTCGCGCGAGGCAATCTGCATGCCGACGGTAGCTTCATACTTGAGCACCACTTCCCAGCCATCGAGCCGCCCGTTGGCCGCGAGCGAGCTCACCTCGGCGTCCTCAGCCGGCACAAACAGAGCGGCGACCGCCGCGTGGTCGGCCGCACGCAAGGCGTCGTACAGCTTCGCCTGAGCAGCGAGCACGCTCCGTTCTGCTTCGCCGAGAGCCGCCGCCGACGGCTCGAGCGCTGTGGAGAGCTCTGCCTGCCTATTTTGGAGCGCCGGATCGAGCGCTGTGGTGAGCACCGGGTCCTCCTTTCCTTTCCAAAAGCTTGCCAGAGGCGGGAGCTTGGTGCCAAGTAACTCGTCCCAGACAGGTGTGCCCAGCCCGCTGGCGCACGAGCGCCCCTTGAGTGAGAGGGCAAACCATACACCGTCGCCGCCCGCGCCCGCGGCGCGCACGCGCTCGCTCAGCAGATCCGCGAAAAAGGTTCGCCAACGGCTTTGGTCGGTGGGACGCCACAGCCACCCCTCCGATTCGGCCGCCTGGCGCTCGGCTTCCCAGCTCTTCATCGGCGCGTCGGTGCCGCCACTGACAGTTCCATCGGTGGGCCAGTCGATGCCGACGAGAACGATGCCGCTCTGCACAAGCCTCCGCCTGTAGACGCGCGCCTGTTGCAGCGCAGAGAGCAGCACAACCGGCGAACCACTGAAGATGACTACCCGCCGCTTCTCGCGGAGGGACTCGAGCTTGACGGAGCGCTGGCCGCCCCCGAGTGAGTTGGCAGGCTGGTTGATCGACAATTCGCCCAGCGACAGCTCGCGCTCCAGCCGAAGAAGATTACGGCCTCGGTTGCTCTTCTCCCGCACCGTCATGAACGCAAAGAGCAACGCAGATGCTACGGAACCAACAAGGCCGGCGGCATCGACGGGTGGGAACGACGGAAGTAATTGGCTCAGAATGTAGGGATAGCCCGCGGCGACCAGTGCAGAGCTTCCGAAGAATAGGATGCGCAGCTGTTCGGTCCGCGACGTGCTGTCGTAGATCAGAATAGTGTCACGGCGAAAGCTGCGCAGCTCCAAGAGGTCGAACGTGGGCTTCGAGAGGTCGTATTCTTCGCTCATGGTGTGATGTTTAGGAGACCATGCTGAGGTTAGGCGTCCGCCGATCGGCGCCAGCATGAAGCCAGATGGCACGAGGGCGAGCAGGAAAAAAACCATTCCGCAGAGCACTAAAAACGAGTGTGAAAAACGTTCACGTCACGTTAAATTGCCATCTCGGCAAGACGCACAGCCACAGGTCCCGTGGAGACTAGTGTGAAAAACAACTCTTAACGGGACTCGTTGCCAATAAATCTCATATTTTGACATCGCTGTGAAGGGTGATCAAAATTGTGCTGTTAACTCCTTGCCTTACAGCGGCTTCGTTCGAGCCGCACAGCCCTTCTGGTATAATCTGGATGTGAAAGCCTTTGGCCTGCTGACAGTACCTGGGTCGCCCCGGGGTAAACCGCCATGTATAACTACAGTTCGTCAAGGGTTAGGGTTCTAGGGTTAGTCAAGTCAAGTCAAGTCAAGTCTATACATAAACAGTCGACAACAGACATCAACCATACGGAAGCCTATCGAATCGGTCGCTCCGGTAGCCAGCAGGGGAGGACGGGAGTCTGGGCGGAAATGTGACTTGACTTTTGACTAGGGTTAAGGTTAACTTTACAGGACCTTCAGTAGTCTACGCTAAATGTGCGACGAGATCGCGCTCGCTTCATCGGCCTGGGCCTGACCGTGGTGAGCGCGGGGGGACCGCGACGAAACTGACTGACTGACTGACAGCGTAACAGCCTGTACACACGAGTCGGTCCACGTGTCCGGCTCGCCCTTGGATTCGAGGAGCTCTCGCATGTTGTCCAGCTGCTTCTTCGCGTCCGCACGCGTGTTAATCACTGCCTGCCGGTTAGGCTCGCCCTCCGCCTCGAGGAGCCCTGCGAGCTTTTCGGTGCTACTTTCGAGTCGACCCTGCATTTCCTGAAAGATGAACTTCTGGTTCGTGCGCGGCATGTAGAAGGCGAATGGGTACCTGGGAGGCCATCAGAGGCCATCAGCGGCTATCAGAGGCCATCAGAGGCGATTAATGGCCATCAGCGGCCATTCAGGTTGGCGATACGGTAGGCCACCAGAGGGGCCATCAGGCGTCATCAGGCGTACGTGTTCTTGAGCAGCCGACGGCACAGGATGAGTGTCTCGACGGCGTCGCGCAGGTACTCCACTTCGACACGCATCCCGAATCTGCCCGTCATCTCCTCCATCTTCTTCTCGGCGTCGCACCGCAGCTGCTCCTCCAACTCCTGTGACTTGCGATGGCCCGTCCATCGGTCGAAATAGTGCATGTAGTACTCAAGGTCTGTCTGCGCGCTGCTGGCCTCGGGCGGCGGCGGCGCGTTGCATGGCTGGTTGTGGTGCGAGTGGTCCGTCGAGAAGCAGAAGTAGCAGAACTCGTGCCCGCAGCGGCAGCGCATCCAATTGCATCCGCCATTCTTCTCGATGAAGGAGTGACACTTGCGGCAGCGCTTCGCGTGCGCCTGGAACCACTGCCCTGTCGACGAGTCGGATGCTTCCTTATCCTCCCAGCGGGTGAGGGTCGCACAGGAGAGCGGGAAGTGGGCCTCGCGCGAGCATGCGAAGCAGAAGATCATGCCGCACGTGCATGCCGTCTCTGAGCATGACCCAATGTCCGACACCTTGATCACCTTCTCGCACCCGACCGCCGGACACCACTTCATGTACGGGTTATCATCGACGAACTGCTTCTGCGCGAATCGCGCAAACTTGGCGTACGCCTCGGCATCTAGCAGCACCTGCGCAAGGTGCGGCTCGACGAGCACGGAGCAGCCCTCGGCCATGCAGTGCACCTTGTCGGCGTTTCCTTCGTTCACTTGGACGCGTAAATGGTTGCCCCAGCAGTCGTTGCAGAAGACGTGGCCGCATCGCAGAGCAGAGCGCGCGTCGCGAGGCGCCGGGCAGAAGCACACGCTGCATGCCCAGTCTTCGGCCGCGCCGGCGCCGTCGGACGACGACTGCTCGTCGGCACGCCGGTGTCGCTTGGACGGGCTCTCCGGCTCTCGCAGCCCCGCCTCGCTCCGCACTGCCGCCGGGTCCTCAAAGAAGCGCTCGATAAGGCGTTCGGTACGCCAGGCAAACCTCCTCAGCATGATGCTTGCATCCAGCTTGGAGCACTCGAAGAGCGAGGCGATGTTTGAGATCTGCTGCTCTTGCTCCCGGGCCACGTCCAGCCCGGAGAGCACGACCGCCTCCGGCTCCGCTGCGGCTACGGTGTCGATGTCGTCGCCGCCAAAGGCGTCGCCGCCATCGTCCATGTAGTCGTCGCTAGTGTAGTGGCTCATCGACAGCTGGGACTCGCTTGTGGCGCTGCGAGCGGGGACAGGCACGCTCGTCATACCCGCTTGCTTCTATAAAGTTCGCGAGCGCCATGGATGGGAGTTCACAGCCACTGTTTATACACTGTTTATAAAAAGCTGGGAGTCACACCCAGGCTCCGGCACCGCGTTTTGAAGCTGACCCTTGTGGTCTCGCCCTCCACGTACACGTCCACGTACATTTAGACGTCTACGTACTTTTAGACGTCCACGTACTCCCAGCGCTCCTCCCACATCGCGTGCCATCGCTCGTCGTGGTCATCATACTTGATGAAGACCTGGCGCGACGTGGGGTGCACGAGCACAATACGCCCCGCGTACCACTTGTGGTCGCCTCCCCAGTAGAGCCTGACACGGCGCCCAACGGTCGTGCGCGCCTCCGCATAGCTAGTCCATGGTGGCTCGGTCGGCTCACGGGAAGGCGACGCGATGGGCGCGGACTCGGGGTCGCGCGTAGCGCGCCGGCGCCGGGGGGGGATGCGGGCAAGGCGAGTCCCGAGCCGACGCCGATCGCATTCGGTGCTGGCCCCCTTGATGAGCCGTGAGCGCACCGGTGGAGCCTGCTCGTCCGTGCTCACCACAATCGCGTCGCACTCATCCTTCTCTGAATCCTTCTCGTGGCCCTCGTCCTTCTTCTCGTCGTTCATATCCTCGCCCTCGCCCTCGCCCTCGCCCTCGCCCTCGCCCTCGCCCTCGCCCTCGTCCTCGTCCTCGTCCTCGTCCTTGCACTTATCTTCGGCGCCCGCTCGCCAGCCGAGCGTCGCAGTAGCATCGGTCTCGCCAACGCCCTCAGACCCCATCTCGTCGGCCTCGTCAGCGGCACCATCGGCACCATCGGCGGCGCCATCACACAGATCAGCGCTCTCCCCCACGCTACTTCCGAGGCTGCCGCTGCTGCTCCCGCTGCTGCTGCTCCCGCTGCTGCTCCTGCTGCTGCTGCTGCTGGCTCTCGAGCTTTCCCACTGCAGCTCACGCCCACCCTCGACGCAGCGCTGTTCACAGCCTCCACTGGTCAGCTGGACTCCCAAGGGCACTCCTCCGGCCACATCGGCTCGGTTTGACGGTGGACGCTGCTCCTTCTCAGCGTCGACGTCGTTCTCGTCAACTTGCGAGGCCACCCCACCAGACCGCCTGCCAGCCACGCCCGCCCCCTCCGCGCCGCCCGCCACGGCGCCCAGCTTGGCGCGGTAGGCCTTGGCATACTCTTCGATCGCTCGGGAGTCCGCGCATGGCTCGAGCCCATGACGCAGCAGCAGCCGCACCACGACACGCCCGTCGTTGCGCGCGGGCCAGGGCGAGCCTGTGGAAGTGGAAAACCCCTCGCGGCTGAGCGCCGCATCGATTTCGCTCACGGGCACACCTAGGCGCCCGAGCTCGAGCACACGCGAGATGACGGGCGCCGATTGCCGACTGCCTTGGCGCCCGATCCGCGGGCCGGTCGCCGGCGCGGGCGACGCACGCACGAGTGGCGCGGCGGGGAACACGAGCGGCGGCGGAGGCGGAGGGAGCAGCACGGGCGGCGGCCCGGCAAGCGCAGCGGCCGGCACCGTGGTGAGCGCCGCGGGTACATGGCATGTGAGTTTCACACGAAGCATGTCACACTCGGCCTGCAGACGCTCGCGCTCCTGCGCCCGTCGCTCGTCGAGCTCGCGAGCCTCGGCGTCCCGGTGCGCCGCCGCCCGCTGTGCCGCCGCGAGCGCATGGCACGCCGCACGCTGTGCCGCGAGCGCCTCGGAGCGTGCGCCTGTGAACAGCCCCTCCACCTCCGTGAGCTCGGTGCTGAGGATCGCGACGATCGACTTGCGCTCCAGCTGAGCCTCTTCAGCTGCCGCGTTCTGCGTGGCCTCGGCTGTACTCGCTCCCTGAGCGAGCGCGTCCCTGAGCGCCGCACGCGCCTCCGCCGCCTGCACCTCGGCCCGCCCCGCCTGTGCCGCCGCGGCCGCCTGCGCCGCCTCGGCCTGGGCGGTACGCTCGGCGAGCGTCGCGTCGCGCGCCTCGGCCTGCCTCGCACGCGACTCTGCATCCTTCAGCGCCGCACGAGCGTCCTCGAGTGCGCGGGCCTGCGCCGTCCCCTCCGATTCGAGCGCCGTCTTGAGCTCTGCTACCCAGCCCTCGAGCTCGGCCACGCGCGCCGCCGCCGCCGCCGCGTGCTCCGCCTCCCTCGCTGCGGCGGCAATGGCTGCACTCGTCTTCGACGCCTCCGCGGCCGCCAGCCGGTCCATAACCACCTGCGCCGCCGCCTCGGCCTCCGCGCGCGCCGCCGCCTCAGCCCTCGCGGCCTCCACCGCCTCCGCGGCCGCCCTTGCGGCCTCTTTGGCTTCGGCCGTGACTCTCGCAACCTCGGCCTCGGCCGCCTGAATCTGCTGCTCCCTCTCCTCCGCCTGCTGCCGCCACGCGCCCATCTCGGACGCCAGCGCACGCGATTGCTCCGCCGCCGCCGCGAGACGCGCCGCCTCCGCCGCCTCCGCCGCCTCCGCCGCCTCCGCCGCCGCGAGCGCCGCCGTCTCCGCCGCGCGCGCCTCGTCGAGCAGGTCCTTCAACTCGGCCGCCGCCTCGGTGGCCTCCATCAACTCCGATCTCGTCCGCATCTCGGCGAGCTCATTGGCCGTCTGCAGCGCCTCATTCTGCTCGCGCAGCGAGCCCAACTGCGCGTTGAGCCGCTCAATCTGCTTGGCCATGCGCGCCGCCTCTACCGACATCCGCGCCGCCTCCGCCGCGGTCTCGGACTTCTCCACATCTGCCCTCGCCTGGAGTCGTGCGTGCCTCTGGGCGGCCTCGGCCTCAGCTTCGTCACGGGCGATCCGGCCTACCGACATCGCGACCGCCGTCTCGATCGCGCGGTGGACGCTCTGGCGCACAGCTGACCGCACGGCTGCAGCCTCCTCCGCTGCGGTCGCCACCTTCACACGCGCCAATCGCTCGGTCGCCGTGCTCTGTCGCACTGCTTCTCGCATCACCGCCACCGCCTCTGCCACGGCCGCGCTCTGTCGCACGGCATCCCGCACGGCCGCCGCGTCCTCCGCAATGGCCGCTCGCGCCTCGGCCGCCGCGCGTGCGGCTGCCACCGCACCCTGGTTAGGGGAGCAAGCGACGGCAATGGGTGATGGCGGGCCCGCACCCGACACCTGTCCAAACGACGGTCCATGCGGCTGCCTTAGCATACGCTCCGCCGCCGCCTGTGCCATCGAGCGCAGTGCCGCGTGCTGGTAGGCATCGAGCGTGGTGGGCAAGCCACTCGCCAGCCACTGGGCGTGGTGTTGGGCGTGGTGCGGCGGAGCAGAGTACGCATGCACTGGGAGAGTGGAGGTCATCGGGTCGTAACCGCCACCACCAGGGAAAGCGAGCGCTCGTGGAGGCGGGGGCAGTGGCGGCTCGTCGATGACTGTGACGGCCGCGGGCGCGACGGCGTTGATCACGAGCTTCGCGCGCTGCGCAAACTGCAGCGTCGACAGCGTCTCCGAGTGGTGGCGTTCATGAGGGCTCACTGTCGCGATGATGGCCGTGCGAGCGCCGCCACCGAGCGAGTCACGGAGGAGAAGGGTGAGCTTCGAGTCGCGGTAAGGCACGTAGCGTGGGCCTGCACACGAGAGCGCGTTGATCACGTTCCCCAGCGCCGAGAGGCTCTTGTTGATCGAGCACGCCTCCTTGAGCCGCACGCCCGTCGCGTCTGTGGACTTTTGGCGCTCAGATCCGGCGAGATCGACGAGATGCAGCGATGTGAGCCGCTCGCGCACGAGACCATCGGCGCCGCGGAGCTCAGCGGCGAGGCTCACGCTGAAGATGGCGTGCGAGCGCGACGATGCCGCGTTCGTGCTCGTCGCGCCCACCGTCCGGTGCGCCGCACCCAAGGCAAGCAGACGCTCCGCGTCCGCCAGGCCCTCGAGCGGCGCGCGGCGCAGCCCCTCGACGTGCACGCGTGCGCCGTCCTCGCGCACACGCAGCGGCGGGGCCATGGCGCCTGGAAGAGAGGTCGACACGGGCGCGAGGCAGTCCGTGCACACCTCGTTGTAGATCTGCATGTACGTGCACGACGCACGGAAGCTCACATCGGGAGCGCGCCGCTCCATGCCCTCGAAGAGTGCCTCGACGGCGCGCAGCATCAGGCCGTGCGAGCCGTGCTGCGAGTCGCCGCCGTGCATCGTGTACGTCTTGCCACTTCCCGTCTGCCCGTACGCAAATATCGTCGCATTGAAGCCGTCGAGCACCGAGTCGACCAGCGGCGCGCCCACCACCTCGAAGACCTCGGCCTGCGTCGTCGCCGGATCGAAGGCCTGGTCGAATGTGTAGCTACGACTTTTGCCCATGGGGCCGGGCGCACTTGGAAGGCGTATGGATAGCGAGCGCTCGTCGCTGTGCACGACCACGCATCCGCCGCCATCCGTGGCGGGCCGCACGCGCACGACCACCTGGACGTCATCTCGCTGGCTCCTTTCCGGCTTGAGAGGAGTCGCCGTGCCACTGCCGCAACTGGGATTAAGCGCAGCAGCGAGGGCTCGCGGGGTGTGGCGTCCGCTCCGCGCATGCCGGTCGACTCGCGTGGAGGTGGGCGTTGCGGGCGCGGAGCGCAATAGCATGAGAGAGCCTCGTGAGTGGCCTTCAAAAATCGCGATGTGAATTACCCGCCACGCCGAGGACGGCGCCGTAGCGAGAAAGAAACATTGCTGTTCTGTGCTCAACACGCCGACTAAAACCCCCACCACTCTTCATTCGAAAAATGCATGCCACGCGGTTACATGTTAGGAATCTGATTTCAATGCACAGGGCCGAGGGGCAATGTCAAGGTCGCGTCGATCGAGTCATGACATGACCGACGAGCAGCCTGGATGGTCGGCCGAGGTTTCGCTCAGGGCGGCGATGGTTGCCAGCAGGAGCTCGAAGGAAGCGCCGAGTGTGCGGCTGGCGGCGCTCAAGAGAGCGATCAGCGCACACGCATTTGCGCAAGTGCGAATAGGAAACGCGGAGGTCACGCCGTTGTCCAAGGAGGCTAGCATGCTGTGCGAGCAGCTTGGTGAGCAGGCGCGCCGTGGAGCGGAGGAGTCGCGCGCGGCGGAGAAGATGCGCCGCGAAGCCGAGATCCTTGCCCGCGCGGATGGCCTCTTGCGCCTTGGAGAGCCGATAGTTGAGTCGGCGATCAGCGACCTGCGCGCTGAGGTGCACGCGGCCAAGAAGCCCGAGGACGTGCGCTCCATCCTCGAGACCTTCGAGAACGTGCACACGGCACGCGTGTCCGCCGAGCTGTATAGAGAAGAGGACGAGAAGAAGCTCAAGCGCCACCATTCAGCGCCGAGCATCGCGCGTCCTTCACCCATGCGCCCGACGCCAGCTCGCTCATCAGCTCTTCCGGGCCGCGAGGCTCTCCAGAGGGCAGACTCATTCTCAAGGTTCTTGGATGTGGTGGTTGCGGCAGCGACGCCCCCCGACGAGAACGTAGGACGCGCCCTCGAGTGCTTCCCTTCGCCCGAGAAGGCCTCGGCTCAGGCGTCGTCACGGGCGTCTTGGGAGGCGGAAGATGCCGAGTTCGAGTTCAGGCGCGCATCCCTTGAGCACGAGATGGAGGCAGCCCGGCTGCGTCGGCTGTGGAAGCTCTCGGCAAGTACGAGCGCTCCGATGGAGAGAAAATCGCCCATCCTCGATGAGAAGCTCGCGTTCACGCCCCCGACTGAGGCACGTGCATCGGGATTCCTGTTCTCGGAGGTCTTCCCCCCCCCATCCCACCCACCGCCTCGCCCGCCCCTCGAGCAGTCGCCCCCGAGTCCTTGGGAAGTTGAGGTGGCTGATCTTAAAGCGCAGTTTGAAGTGCTGGAGCGCGCTTTGCGGCCGGCTCAGATGGACGACGCCGGGACGCGATCCAACTTGCACTCGCTCTGCGTGATGTTTCTCGCTGCGTTGCTGTCCCTCCTTGCAATACCCCTCCTCCTCGCGCTCGTGTTCCTCGGCTTCCAGGCATCGACGCCCTCCATCGCCTTCGACACTAGGGCGTTCACAGCGGCGCAGCGTCACATGGACTTTGAGCGCTGCCTCAGAATAGACAAGGTATGGCGCGTGTGTTCTCTCGATGATGCGCTCTACTACAACTTTCTGCTCGCTTTGCGTTGGGTCGGCGGGCTTGGCGACGCGTTCGTCGAGTACCTGGGCGCGCAGTGGTCTGCCTCGAGTGGTGCGAGTGAGCGGCCCGTGAAGTCCTCCTTTGCCCCTCTGTGGTCGTGTCACGTGTGACAGTCACGGGCTCCTTTCGATTCGATTCGCCATCCCAAGGGCGCCATCCTAGGCATTGCCATGCGCACGCTGACGACGGTTATCTTTCTACTGGGCGCTGGCGCTTTGCGATGACCTGAGAAAATCGGACTCGAGTGTGACGTGACATGACAGCATGATACATCATGAGACGCATCGGACTGAGTGAGTGTCGCGCGAGGCTGAGGGGACGCGCCGGGGAGGCGCTCGTGGACGGCCGCGCATGGCGCAACTGCCAACTCGCAATCCGGACCCGGACGTCAGTCGTCACACCCGGATCACCGCGTAAATGAATAGAGGGGGTTTTGACAAGTTTTTATCCATTATCGTTCGCATGATTACCAAGAACCACCGCACAAGCCAACTAGCCAAGCCTCTTCCCTCTTCGTACGTCCCCAAATCCCCCTCCATTTTCTAAAGAGCCCCCCCATGCCATCGCACCGGCCGCACGCTTCATGGTAGAAGTCTGTGAGACTTGACAGATTAATCTGTCGGCTCCTGTCTGGGCTGCGTTCTCGGCCTTTTCGTCTTGGCGCAGCATTCGATGCAGCTTGGCGGCGGGTGCGGGTCGTGCGGCCAGAGGCGACGATGGAGATACTTCGCGGTGAAGGAGCCATCGAAGCCCGCGACGCACAGCAGCACCACCGAAGCCACGTTGAACCAGTAACCCTCCATCGGGTAGATGTCGATGCGCATACACGCATTATAATGATGTGGCTGATCTTGGCCAGGTCCAGAGGGGTGGATATCACTCAGGGGGGCGCAGATCGGAAGGATTTGCGCGTTGAGCAGCTTCTCCGAGATGGGGCCGAAGACTTGGCCCATGAGCGGCGTGGCGATGAGCATCACCTCGACCGCCGTGTACGCCACCAGCCGGCGCGACCAGATGTACACAAGCCGTTGGGTCTCGAGGCGCATGGGGAGCAGCAGCAGCAGCAGCAGCGACACGACGCGTAGGAGTGGGCCGATGAGCACGAACACGACGAAGCAGCCAGCCATCAGGTAGTCCAGACCACCCTCTTGCGCAGTCAACCGCGGAATGGCCCACATGTTCAGAGCGCCGTCGAAGTCGATTCCCGCCGCCTGCAGCGCCATCGGCAGGCCGCCTGTGACCTTGCGGTCGAAGTTGGGCGAGAACTGCATGGACAAGAGGCATGCAAGGAGGGCCAGGCACAGCACTACATGCATCGCATGCACGAGCCACGCGCGCGTCGAGCAGCACGGCTGGTTGGTGCCGTAGCGCAAGTCGACCTTAGCCGACTTGATGCCATAGCGCAAGTCGACATGGTCGTCCGTCATCCAAGGCTCCACGAGCAACGGCGCGTCCGAAAAGGACGACACATCCGTCTGCACGGTGAAGGTGGAGTGGCCACCGTCCGAAAGCACCCGCCGGTGGCTGGGCGGATTCTGCGGGACGTCCCGATTTGGAACGTCCCGATTTGGAACGTCCCGATTTGGAACGTCCCGATTTGGAACGTCCCGATAAGGAGTTCCGTCCAGAGAGCGGCCCAGGGCGGCCGACGGCGACGACGGCGCGGCGCGCGCTGCCTCGAGCGTGCCTGTGGGCGTGTCGTCGAGGCCGAGCGCCCCTGTGGGCGAGAGCCTCTGCATCGTGCGCCGCAGCCTTCGCCTCTCTTCGGACACCTCGTGAAGCCGCTCGTCGCGCAGCTCCTCGAGCAACAGATCATCGAGGTGGTCCACCCAAGCCCCAGTTGAGAGGGAGAGCAGCACAGCGATGCAGAATGCGTACACGGCACCCAGGCCCTTCAAGCGCAGCATCAAGAACAGGCTCGACTCAGGAATGAGAGTCGGCGTGAGGATCCGATCGGCGACGGCTTCGATTGAGCCGCAACCCTCAATGCATTCGGCCAGGAGATCAGGGCTCGAATGGTTGAACTGCTTCGTAAAAGGGTCCATGCAGAAGGTGGTGCACGTTTTGTTCCAGTTGTGCTCCTTGAGGTTCTCCCACACGTCGACGAAGCTCATGTCGATGTGGAGATTGAAGAGGCCTATGATCACGGCCATCACGAGCACATCGGCGAGCGACCACTTGCCGAAGAAAGCGAACCAGTACAACGCGTTGCGCCGCAAGCCGGGCGAGAGGTGCGCGTAGTAGAAGATGTGAAGCAGCAGCAGCTTCAGATGCGGCCACACGAAGGAGAAGGCGAAGAGGACCATCGCTGCCGTGGCGCCCGGGTGGTCGGCAATACATCTATCGCCTGTCCGCTTGGAGTTCCAATAGTTGCAGTTCGGGGGGTCACGATAACTGCCCGGCATCCCCCAGAGCTGCTTGAGCGAGAACCAATAGCTGAGGTGGATCACCTGCTGGTTGAAGCTGACGCCCGAACACTCGAGGAGCGAGCAGAGAGTGTCACTCTTGCTGGCCGGCGTTGTGTCGTGCCCCTCGGGGCACTCAAGAAAGGTGCCCTTGGAATAGCACGCCTTGGTTGTGAGTGCCTCCAAGGCCGCGTAGCCGGCTGAGCCCATTTGGAAGTTCGTTGCGACTGTGATCTCGCCCGCCGTTAGCCCCTCCTTGGTTGTGTCGTGCTTCGGGCACGCGGAAACCAATCCGGTATCAGGGTCCTGCACACCGCAATCCTTGGCCTGGCCGCCCCACTGCGCATAGAAGAAGCAGAGGTGCGAAAGGAGGATGAGCAGCGAGATGAGAATCGATTGCACGAGGCCGCCTTTGGAGTACGCGAGCGAGCACGAACGTAACTTCGGCGGCGACCTTGACGAGCACGCCCTCGAGCAACACGAGCCCATGGCTGCTGAAAGGAGGCCGGTCGGCGGCACCGGTCCTTACGTGCCCTTGCAAAGAGGCACAGACCGTGACTGAGCGGTGCCTCACACCTCAGTCTGTTTGACCCCCTCGGTAAAAAGACACCGGGGGGAGCCGGGACTCAGACGGGACTCGGGGTACATGTATAGACTTCACTTGACTTGACTTAGAATGCTTTCTGACACATTCACAGCCAATTCTTCCCCACCCCCGTTGGAACACCGGGAGGGAAGCCTCTGAGATTAACCGCCCGCGTGAAAATAGCGCGCGCGCGACCCGATAGGTTTTGGCCGGCGCACCCTTTTTTCGGCACCGACTGCGCCGACTGCGGCCCGCGATTCCCGCCTCCTCCGCCAATATGCGCGCCGAGACGTGCAACTGGGCTTCCGACGCCAATTGCAACGACTGCGGCCCCGGCTCGGAGTTCCGCCCGGCCCCGGGCCGACGGCACGTGTACCATTGTGCATCGTCACAAGTGGAGTACTGGTAAAAGGTGAAAGCGGTTTGTACCTTGTACAGGAACCCTTCATGTGTCTGAGTGACAACTGAGTCTAGAGAACTAAAGTGTCTATTGTAAGAATCGAGAAACGACAAAAGGGGGAGGGGAAGCCCGCGGTACTGTAGCGCTCTAAACATGCGACACCCAAGACCCGCACAGAAGCCTCGCGATCTCATCAATCTTCATGTACAAACAGGAGGCTGTCGCTCTCTCACGGCATGGTCCTGCTGCCGTTCATCATGCCGTGGCTGTGCACGCTCCTCGGCAACCGAGCACCCTCATACTCCATATTCGCGCGGTCAGGTGCCCTCCGTATCCGGCCGATCACCATGGTGAATCGCCGCAGCAAGCGTCGAGAAGCTGACGATGCACCTCCGCGGCCACGTCGCGGGCTGCAGCGGCCGGCTGACGGCGTGCCTGCCGTGGCTCGCTGCCACCCTGATGCTTACGACGAGCTTTTGTGCGCAAAGGTGGCATCTTTACGAACGCTCCTGACGAGCGCGGTGCTGCCGCATCAAGCCAAACTTCCGCGGACGGAAGTCTTTGAGAGCGAACGAACGCACTTCCGTATGAGGGCAGCGTTCGCCATGTGGCAAGAGGGCCGCAACTCGACGACCCCGACCCTTCACTACGTCATGTACAACCCCGACGACACCAACCCGCACGAGGTGCTCTCCTTCCCTATGGGCTCGCGGCTGATCAATGAGCTCATGACGCCGCTGCGCGACGGTCTGAGCAGCAGTAAGGTGCTGCACGATAGGATCAGCCAAGTGAGCCTGCTCACGACAACGACGGACGAGGCGCTTGTGAGCATCACGTACAATAAGCCCATCGATGACGCGGCGGGGCATTGTGCGCGTGCGCCCCTCGCAAACGCCATCTGCTCATCCCAGCTGCCCCATCCTCACGCTACGTCTGATCCCACACGCTGTGCCTTACGGCGCACACTCGTGCACACGACGCTTGCAGGGACGGCAGAGGCGAAGCGACTCGCCGAATCGCTCGGTGTGCGGCTGGTCGGGCGCTCTAAGGGTGTGAAGATCGTCATCGGCGGCGAGACGGTCTCAGAGCAGCTTCACGTGCCGCACGGGCGAGGCGAGTGCCATTACATTCAGACCGAAGGGGCGTTCACACAGCCAAATGCTAAGGTGTGCGAGAAGATGCTGGGCTGGGCCTATGCCGTGACGGCGCGACTGGACGAGTGCGCGCGTGCTGCAGACTTATGCGAGCTCTACTGTGGGAACGGCTGCTTCACGATCGCCCTCGCGCCCAACTTTCGTCGCGTGCTCGCCACCGAGATGTCCAAGGTGTGATGATTGCCTCGCCACCTTGATCGCCTCTGGTGGGCGCTGAGTGCGTGCTCGCCACCGAGATGTGTCCCAGGCCTCCGTCGAGCTAGCCGAGCTCAACCTAAAAGCGAATGCGGTCACCAACGTCGACGTGGCACGGCTATCCGCGGAGGAGTTTGTGGAAGCCTTTAACGGCTCCAAGACATTCAAACGGCTGACGGAGAAGGGCATTCATCTCGGAGAAAGCGGCGACGCTGGCTATCGTCTCGAGACGCTCTTCGTGGACCCTCCGCGGGCGGGCTTGGATGCGACGTGCCGCGAGCTCGCTGCGGGCTTCGAGCGCGTCCTGTATGTCTCATGCAATCCCGAAACGCTTGCTCGTGATGTGGCGGAGCTCGCGCCCACGCACGAGATCACCGCGCTGGCAGCGTTCGACCAGTTCCCGTACACGCCGCATTTGGAAGCGGGCGTGCTGCTGGAGCGCCGAGCCCGAGGCTTCGACGGCGACACACGTGCCATTCGCAGTTCCAAAGGCGAGGAGGACGACGACGACGCTGCCAACAACAACGGCAACCCAGGTGTGATGCTGACGTCGCCGCCTCCGTGGGCTGTGGGGTAGGGTCTTCAAATTGAACCAAAAAGGCGGGTGGGTGGGCGCTCCGCTGCGTCGGTACTCAGTACTTCTATTGTATCTTCAGTACACGTTGGCGTGGGGCGCGGGACGGGAAGGTCGGTGCGCCGGAGCGAGACGCCGCCTCAAAACCGCTCCGCTGAGAAGATTGGACAAAGGACAAAGCGTTCGGTTCGCGGAAGATCGAACTCCTGTCTCCTCCGCGCGGGCGCCGCCCACCACGCAGGGGGCGATGCCCGCTTCTCGTGTTCGCCTCCCGTGTTCGCGGCATAGGGTGGGGGTAGCTTTTTCGGAGGGTCCGAAGCTTTTACCGTTTTACGAGAATCTCGTCAAGTGGCAACTTTTACCGCTATACGCCCATATCCTGTCAGTCACTTTTACCGTTTTACCGCAAA
>Ga0210239_100240_pt1 | contig 46703 bp, 31 predicted proteins | sample ChrtobMetP5a_0mM_FD_155451 | JGI IMG/M metagenome (GOLD analysis project Ga0210239, IMG submission 155451) | Chrysochromulina tobin associated microbial communities from unialgal haptophyte culture, Seattle, Washington, United States - P5a_0mM | ecosystem: Host-associated > Algae > Haptophytes >... | reverse complement strand
CCGGCACCAGCGTGTCCCCAGACGCTCATCTTCGGCCGACCGAAGGCCACACACCGGCCCAAGGCAACGCACGCGTGAGCGCGTGCACTCACTCCCCCACCCCTTTCCGACGTATGGTTACGGGAGCGCCGGACCGGTTGTCGCGTGTGTCACGTGCATGTAAACGTTCACACCCCGGGCGATAAGCCAAAGATCTACCGGCACCGGTACCGTGGTCTGTGTGCCTTTGTGCGTCCGCGTGTCCCGTGTGTCCCGTGTGTGTCCCGGCTCCCCCCGGTGTCTTTTTACCGGTACCGATACCCAAAAAGGGAGTGTCTCGTGGGCCAAACATGCGAGCAGATGCCGCGAGTGCGGAACGCGGTGCGAGGAGCGGCGAAGGCGTGCATAGACACGACGCGAGCCAACCAGCTGTCGCCGGTTACGCCTCTGATCTCGACCTCTTTCTGGCGGGCGGCTTTGGTGGGTTCTGCCTAACACTGGTTCAATCACCGTTTGACGTGATCAAGATGCGTCTTCAACTGTCAAGACAGCCCGAGGCGGTACCGCTCAACGCTCCTCAAGTCATTCGCAATATAGTCCGCGCCGAGGGGCTCAGAGGGTTCTGGCGTGGTATCACCCCACCTCTTGTCACCGCCATGCCGCTCTACGCCGTTGTCATGGGATCCTACGACGGCTTCAGGCACGGCGTGCAGCAGCTCTCTGGTCGGCCTAGAGGCGACCTGCGCGACACCGCTGTCGCCGGGGCTCTGGTTGCACTACCGACCACCTTCCTGTACACGCCGATCGACCGCGTCAAGATTGCGTTGCAGGCTGACGGTCGGCGGCTCTCAGCAGGGCTACCGGCCGAATACCGATCGGTGATTGACGCGGTGCAGAAGTTGTGGCGTTCCGGTGGCCTGACGAGCCTGTATCGCGGCTTCTGGATCACGCTAGCTCGCGATGTACCTGCGTGGTCCATCTACTTTGTGACCTTCTCGGCCGCCAAGCGAGTGCTCTCGTCGTCCGACGCCGTGCTTGATGGATCGGTGCCGCTCAGTCCGGGAGCGAGTCTAGTGGCGGGCGGGCTCGCAGGTGCCGCCACGTGGGCCGTCGGCATGCCGATGGACACAATCAAGACCGCCTTCCAGACGAACGACTCAGCAAGCTACCGCACGACCTTCAGAGCGATCATCCATGCCTCGGGCTGGCGAGGGCTCTATGCAGGCTTCATTACAAGCGTCATCGGCGGACTGACAGGCGACGCGGCGTGCTTCACTGGCACGGAAGCGTTGCAACGCTTGCTAACGATGGCCCGTCAGTGACGGCCTCGATGCTGTGACCTGTGTTTTTGCACACGCTGGGGTTTACCTGTTCCAGAACGTGGTCGAAAGCTCGAAACTGATTCACACCAGTTTCACATCCGTTTCACATCAATTCGACCCGTTTGACTTATTCAGGGCTTTCGACCTCGAAATAAGTTCCTTTTGACTTATTCACACCAGTTTCACGTCCTACAAGTTCCCTGAAGTTTGTCAGGCGTCGTTGCGGACCCGTCTTGGGACTGCCTCTCGGCTGGAGGGGCGACCATGACTCAGGGATCTCCGAAAAAGTCAAAGCAGGATGAAGTGACGATAGAGGACGTGCGGGCCAAGGTGCACGAGTTCTTCGGGCGGGAGCACGACGATGGCGGCAAGCGCGTCGCCGCACAAGACCTGATGACTATGCGGACAGAATGCATCGCGGTCGGCATGCACTCGCGCACGCGGCTAATCGAGATGAAGAAGCTCCAATCCTTTGTGCAGAGGGAGCTTCCGGGCTCGGAGGACTACCTCGCCCTCAACCGCGAGCCGACGATCAGCGACCCGCCCGAGCTAGGGCTCGGCATTTTTGCGCTCAAGGTCATGAAGAAGTCAGAGGTGGCACGGCTGAAGGTGCGCCGGCGCGGCGCGCGCGCATACACACGCGCTACTCGCACGCTGGCCACCCTGCGCGCGCCGAGTCGCGATCGCTCACCCGCCCACCCTGCTGCCGCCCCGCGCGCTCACAGGAGGCGGACCACGTCAAGAACGAGGCGGACATCCTCTCGCGGCTCAGCTACCCTTTCATCGTGACGCTGTACCACCGCTTCCAGGACGAGCGTAATCTGTACCTGATCACCGAGTTCGTGCAGCACGGCACTCTCAACGACTTCATCCAAAGGAACAGCCAGCTGCCCAACGACACGGCACGCTTCCTTTTGGCACAGATCGTGATGGCGATGCAGTTTTTGCATTCTGAGCATGTCATCTTCCGCAATCTGAGCCCGCAGAGTGTGTGGCTCGACCGGATGAACTACATCAAGCTCGTCGACTTTTCGCACGCGAAGGCGATCAACTTGGACGACCCGAGCGCGCGCACGTGGTCCGTCGTTGGCGAGGCCGAGTACATGGCGCCCGAGATGGTCAGCAGCAGAGGGCACTCGAAGGAGGTCGATTGGTGGGCGCTCGGCATCGTGTTGCACGAGATGCTCGGAGGGTACCCGCCCTTCTTTAGCGAGAAGAAGATCGAGATTTACGCGCAGATCCAGAAGAAGGACGAGCTCGTCGTGCCCGCTCACTTCGACGTGCACAGCAAGGACCTCGTTAAGAAGCTTCTCGTGCGCGATAAGTCGAAGCGGATCGGATCGTCCAAAAACGGCGCAGAGGACATTAAGAAGCACAAGTGGTTCCGCGGCCTCAACTGGGCCGCGCTGTACAATAAGCAGCTCCCGTCTGAGAAGATGCTCGCGCACCCCAACGGCGATCCTCTCGGCTCGTATAAGAAGGACGACAAGGGCGATGAGAAGCCAACTGGCGATGGTGTGCCGAGACTCACGCAAGCACGCACGGCAACGGGGGGGGCCGACGTGTGCAACTTCTCCAAGGAGCGCTCGCCCACGAGTACCGACTACCCTAATTCGGCCGAGGAGCAGGGGCCGCTCCTCGACCCCGAAAAGGACGCGCAGCTCTTCGCCGCCTGGGGCAAGTAGCCACGAGACGAGCGGCGAGCGGAGCCGACCATCCCAGGGGACCTCGCAGGCATTCGACCTCGCAGGAGCCAGGTGTCTGAGCAGAGCGACCACGCGGAGCGAGATATACGCGAGATATATCTTGAGAGAATCTGTGACGCTGACCTTTTCCTCGAAGACTAGAATCTATGGTATCATGGTTCACAGTGGCTCTTGGTTCACAGGTTGTTTGAGTATACATGCAGTCTGTCGCCGCGTAATTTTGCTTTTTGGCGCGCGAGAGAGACAGAGTTTTCAGAGAGTGCCCCGATAAATTACACCCGGCCCCCGGCGACGCACTCGCGCTAGCTTCAGCTCGACTCGCGCTCGCCCCTCGACCACTGCCAGTCCGGTCCCCACAACTCAGTCGCCCTTCGAGGATGCGTTAATTTTCGGGGATCGACTAAACTTGACGTGCCCGAAGATGTACCCAAACATACAGGGGCGCAACTGTTTCAGATTGGCCACCGTCTCCTTCGAGCAGCTCGAACGACACCAAAGGGTACCTGCCGAGCAGCAATTCGGGCTGGCACCCCAAAGAATCGGCCGTCGGCGGCGCGCACCTCGATTCACCCGCAACTCGGCCCGCCCAACGAGCTCACCCGCGGCGCTCCATTGTGCTCCACCCTGCCTTGCCTTCGGCAGGTAATTCGGCGCAAGCATTTGGCGCAAGCAAAAATGACCTCCTCGCAGGGCAATGGCCCGCGCGCAATCACGCGCGTTCGGCAGCGCCGCGCAAAGACGACCAAGCTGTCGCGCTCGCCCACTAACGCCCCGGGCTTCAAACGCGCGCGCGCGCCTGCGAGGACAGCACTCATCTGCCAGATTGCAAAGCGTCTCGCGGCGGCAACAGAGCAGTATGAGCAGGACGAGCTGATCTGGCGGCTCACGGCGGCGCTGCACGCCCCGGGACTACCTGACGTCGACCAGACCACCGCGGACGCCAACTGGTCCCTTGTCTGTCTCACGACCGGAGTGGGCGTGCCGCCACTCATCCCGTCAAGGGACATGCATGCGGCAAACGATCTGATCGAGACGCCCAGCGTGGGCTCGATCGCGTCGGTGCGCGCGAACCGCGTCAGCACGCTGCTCGACGACGAGAACGTCTGCTTCACGGGCTCCGAACTCTTCGATTGGGCCGTTGCCATCGAGGCGCCCAGTGCACTTTCGGTCTCAGCGCCATCGCCTGTGGCGGTGCTGGCGCCCACGACGGCTGCGCCCGCTGGGAGCTCACCGTCGCATTCGGTCGAGCGCGAGGTGTCTTGGGCTCAGCCGCGCGTCCGAACGATCAGCGTGCCGTTTGAGCAGAAGCTCTCGAGACCCGAAGCGAACACGTGTTCGAGCGTCGTCTTGAGCGTCGGCAGCAAGGTCGTTCTAGCGACCTCGACTGTACCTATCGGATCAACTGTCCTCGCCCCATCGACAGCATGCATCTCGCCCGTCTCGACGCTCGACTTGCCCTGAGCTTGCCCTGAGCCGCGCCGTGACGACGTGGGCCTAGCTTGCCGGCCGACACCTTCGGCAGGGATGTAAAGTTCGGGTCACGTGAGTACGGACGCGGCAGGGCAAGGATGTATAGCTATGCATACGGACGGCTGGGGCCGCTGCGACCCTCGCGCGCAGCAGCAGCAGCCGAATCCCAATCTACAACTGTGTGCGTGGACGGCATGTGCACGTGGACGCTCATGACGACGCGTGGACGCGAGACGCTCATGACGACGCGTGTACGTGGCTGCCAAGCGGTGGCGGCTTCGATGCATGCGTGGGCAGGGCAGGCGGCCGATGAGTCATCAGGCGAGATTTACGGCGAGATTTACGCGAGATTGAGCCGCCCTTAACGCCGGCACGTGTGCGCGCGGCTCGCTTGTAGCGAGGCCGCACGGCACACCAGTGCTCGTGCGAACCATGGCAGATGAGATCCCTCATCAAGTTCGGAGGACTTCGCATCAACGGTAGTAGCACACGTTCGACACGTGTGCTCCCGTGTGAGTGTGGCCTAGTACGGCTAGGCCTCGGTGAGGCCGCGCGATTGGTCCGCGCGCGCCGCCATCGAAGCCGTGGCGGAGATGTTCGAAGCGCGCGCCGAGGAGGCTCGAGCTTCGACAGACACCGTCAGGACTCAGGTGAGATTTATATCATTCGATATATCATGATCTCGGTGCGGCTGTGCAACATAGTACATAGATACTCGGCGCGAACTCCAACTCGCGCGGGAGCATGGTTTCCATGGAGGCGGCGTGCAATCCGAAACATTTATAAATTCAATTTTGAATTCGAATTTAAGCTAACGCTAAGTTATAACATATAAGGAAGTTTAACTTTAAGCGCTTACCGGACGCGGACCCGACCGCGGGCCCGACCGCGGCCCGCGCGGCGCGCGCCCGGGCCGCCCCGGGGGAAGTCCGTCGGCAGCTAACCGTACATTAAGTAATTCTAGCTCCACGGGCGGGTTCAGCGCATGGGCATGCACGCCATGCTTCAGGTGCCTGAAGGCTTCACCTTCAGGGATCAGGGCTCGAGGCAGCCCTGAGCGGTTGTGCGGTTCACCGGTTCAGGTTGAGCGGAAGCGGGGAAGTCGCGCGTCACGCGTCCCTTCTCTACGCCCGCCGATCATCTGTCTTCTCTCAGAGACTCTGACAACATTCCCTCAGAGACTCTGACAGCCGGATCTGACTTCCCTCTGGGTGGGGGGCGCCTCGACTCCCGGGCCGTCGCGCGTGTGGACGGGTGGTCTCCTGCGCGGCCGCCGCCGCGGCACGCTGCCAGCGCAGCAGCTTGCGATCCTTGGGATCCATGTTGACGTCCTCGAGCGGCTTATGAAGGTAGTGCGGGCTGCTGAAGGCTGGGGTCTTACTGCTCGGGGGCTTGAAAGGGATGGACTCGGAGGCCCAGGACTCGAGGGATGCGCGCAGCTGCGAATTGTCCCAGCCGCGCGATGCGGCAGTGGGGCGCATCAGCGACTGCGACGGCGGCGCGGCGGCGGGGGCGGATGCCGGAGCCACGGCCAGTGCGAGGGACGCGGGACGCTTCATGGTGTAAGAGGGCGGAGGCGCGGCAGCCGCGGCAGTCGAGGCCGCGGCCCGATCCGCGAACGTCTGCGCCTTGTCTGCGCATGGCGGTGGCGGTGGCTCGGGGGCGGGGACGAGAGGGGGGTTCGAGAAGGGGACATGTTTCCCCAAGGGGACCTCGACGATGCTCAACCAATCGGTCTGCAGCGACTCGGCCTGCTTGGCTGCGCGCTGCGCCTCCGCCACCTTCGCCGCCCTCAGCGCCTGCGCCTGCGCCTCCGCCGCCCGCAGCGCTTGCGCCTGCGCTTCCGCTGTTTGCGCGGCCCGTAGTGCCTGCGCTTCCGCTTGTTGTGCCGCCCGCTTCGCGTCCGCCACTTCCGCCGCCCGCTTCGCCTCCGCCATCGCGCGCTGCTGTTCTGCGAGAATGGCCGCCCGCTGCGCCTCTGCTACCTCGATCGCGCGCTTCGCCTCGGCCTCTTGCGCCGCCCGGGTCGCCTCGGCAATCTGCGCCGCCCATTGCGCCTCCGCGAGCTCCGCCCCTTTGAGACGCGCCGACCATTCCGCCTCCGCCTGTTGTGCCGCCCGCTGCGCTGCCGCCACCTCCGCCGCCCGCTTCGCCTCCGCCTGTTGTGCCGCCCGCTGCGCTGCCGCCACTTCCGCCGCCCGCTTCGCCTCCGCCTGCTGTGCCGCCCGCTGCGCTGCCGCCACCTCCGCCGCCCGCTTCGCCTCCGCCTGTTGTGCCGCCCAGGTGGCGTGCGCCACCTCGGCGGCTCGCCGGTCCTCGGTTTCCCGCGCATTCCTTGTCGCTTGTGCCACGGCCGCCTCGGCCGCCGCGACCGCCTCGGCGGCCTCTTCCTGTGCATCTTCCGCTTGTGAGAGCGCTGCCAGCCGCAGCTCGTCCGCGCGCCGATGCGCCTCGTCGGCCTGGCACGCCTCCGTCCTCAGCTCACTCACCTCCTTTCGGAGGCGCTCAGCGGCCGCCTCGTGTGCGCGTGTCTGCTGCTCTGCGTGCGCCGCGGCCGCTCGCGCCGTCTCGAGCGCCGTCTGCAGAGCGAGAGCGTGCTCGCGTGCCTGCTGCGCCTGTGACTGCGCTGTGTCGAGCGCGCGCGCAAGCCGCTTCTGCTCGGCGGATGCCTGGTAATGCGTGGCCGCCGCCGCAGTCTGCAGCTCGCCCGCGATCACAAGGAAGCGCGCCTGATGCCTCTCGAGACCCTGCAGCTCAACAGCCAGCACCTCGCGCTCGACACCAGACTGGCGCCTATGCGACGTGAGCTGTCTCGCCGCCGCCATGCCGCGCTCGTGCGAAGTGCTCAGCATCCACCTCCACAAGGCGCGGCGCAGATTGCCGGAGCTCAACGCGAGCAGCCGGAGCTCGAGACGGCGCTCGGCTGCTTTCGGCCGCTCGAAGCATCTCGTCCAGTGGCGCCACGCACGTGCGACCTGCCTGTTCCGAAGCCGCGCGACCGTCCCGCGCAGCGCGCTCCACGCCGCACGCAGCGCTGTGCCCTTGAGCAGCCATGTAGTCCAAGCACGACGAAACTCTTGATGGACGAGCGCGCTCCAAACACGGCGCACGGTGCGCGCCGTCCTGGTCGCTCCTGCCCACGCACGCCACGCCTGTCCTATCGGTTTGGTGTGCGGGTGCATGCGGAAGAGCACAGCGCGCATACGACCTCGCATCCACGCACTTTCCGCCGTTGCTCCAGACCATCGAGACAGCGCTGCGCGCTCGCGGCGCTGGCGCCAGCACGCAGCGTACCGCCGGAGCGAGCGAGAGGACGCATAGACGGAGTGCCAGTGCGCCCATGCACGCCCACAGCCCTGACCCCTCCAGCGCTCAGTGGTGGCGCGCAGCCGAATGCGCGCGCGTGCGAGGGAGGCACACCACCCATGCCATTGAAATAACGAGCGACGCTCGTCGCGCCGACGCATCGAGCGGGCGGCGTGGTGCAACATACCGCGCACCGAGAGGCGCGTTCGCTCGCCAGCGTAGGCCGCGTGCCAGCTGCTGAAGGCGCGGCGCGCGGCGCGATGCTGCAGGCACGCCGCCGATCGGCGCAGGCAGAGCAGCACGTGACGATGCGCCCTCGCAACGCTGATCCAGCTGCGCCAAGCCATCGCCTCGAGCCGTCGGAAGCATGGCAGAAGCCGCCGGCGGAGCGCCGCGACGGCGCTCTGGACAGTGCGCCAGGTGACCCAGGCACGCCGGACACCCTGCCGTCCCCATGCGTGGATGGAGTTCCGCAGACGGCGCGACGCATCATGTGCAGCATGCCACGTGTTCCACGCGCGCCGACTGCCCTGCCCCGTCCACGCATGCAGGGAGCCGCGTAGCCGGCGTGACGCGCTCGCTTTGCGAGCGCTCGTGCAGCTGGCCCACTGCATGAGGGCACGACAAAGGCCCTTGTGGCGACGCGCCGTAGCAGACCGGAAGAGAAGGGCACGCGTGGCGAGCTCGACTCTGCCTCGCTCTGGTCGCTCGCGCCACCGGACGAGGGCGCGGCAGGCTCGCTGGCGTTGAACGCACCGAACTGTTCGGGTCCGCAGCGCAGCGTCCTCGATGTGGGCACCCCACTGCCACAGCGCGGAGCAGAGCCGACGACGCTGCGCCGAGCGCGCCACCACGGCGCCCGCCCAAGACAGCGCCCGATGCCACTGCTGCCGCTGCGCCACCGCCGCCTCCCATGCCCTCGTCGCCATGCGGAGCTCGCGTACCGCCACGCATGCAGCGACGCGCCGCACCGCGCGCCGGAGCGCCACCCGCGCCGTCGTGAGCCACCTGACGAGCCCGCGTCGCAACGAACGCGCTCGCCAGGCCTGACGGCATGCACCCTCGATCTCGCAAATCGACGGATAGTGCACGCGCGAACGATCGAGAGACACGGCGCGCTGTCCTGAGCGAGCGAGGGTCACGGCGCGCCAGGTTGCCAGGACGGACCGCCGGTGGCGCAGCGAGCGCGTCGCCGCAACGCCCGCTGCGACGCCTTCGAGAAGATCTTCGCGCGTCGACTCGCGCGTCGTTCTGATCGCCTCCGAGGTCGCCACCGCCGCCGTCTTGACAGCCTCCGCGAGCGCTTCGTTGGCGGCCTGCTCGTACTCGGCGCGCGCTTCTTCCAAATGACGCTCGTAATGCGCGCGGGCCTTGGCCGCCTCGCGCTCGTGCTGCGCACACGCCTCAGCCAGCTGATGCTCGAGCAGCGCGCGCGCCTTGTCCGCCTGCTGCTCGTACTGCACCTGCGCCTCGGCCGACTCGCGCTCGTGCTGCGCTCGCGCCTCAGCCATCTGACGCTCGAGCTCGGAACGCATGCGCTCGGCCTCGCACCTGTGGGGAAGAGGGGGGGGCGCCGTGGTGAGCACTTGCATGCTCGAGCTCGGAACGCATGCGCTCGGCCTCGCACCGCTCGAGGGCAAACGCGGCTTCCTGCGCCGCCATCTGCTCCTTCTGCGCCTCGAGCTGCTCCGTCGCCCTTCGCTCGCGCTCTCGCGCCGCAATGAGCTGCTCACCCACACGACACACCTCCGCCTCGAGATCGTCCTCAGCCGAGGACGCGCGCACAGCGGCCGCGCTTGCGGCGGCGGCCATGGCCTCGGAATGCCTCTCGGCGGCGCGCCGCGCATGCTCCGCCTGCGCGAGCGCCTGCATCGCCTCCGCCTGCAGATGGCGAGCGGCCAGAGCGCCACTGGTCGCCTCGCCGACGGCTGCGTTGGTGCGCTCCTGCCACGCGGCGCGCTCGGCAGCGCGCTGCGTGCGCTCAGCTGCGAGGAGCTGGGCGATCTCGCTCTCGCGCTCGGCGTACTCGAGCGCTTTCACCTGCGCCGCATCCATGGCCTTCCGCATCGCGTCGCGCTCCGCCTGCGCCGTCGCAAGGCTCGCCTCTGCCTGCAGCAGGCTCTCGAGCGCGCGCCGCCGCTCGGCCTCGGCCTCCTCCGCGAGGCGCTGCGCCTGCGAGCACCGCCAGCTGACCACCTGCATGCGCGCGCCCAGCTCCACCGCCTCGCGCGAATCGCTGTTGCGCGCCGCCTCCTCGACGCTCCGGAGCTGCGCTTCAAGCGCCGACTCGCGCTGCGCCGCCCGCATTAGGTCCGACTCGTGCGCTTGGCGGCTGGAATCGTACGCCTTCTGGAGCGATGAGAGTTCGACCGCGAGCCGGCGTGTCTCCTCGAACCGCGCCGCCGCGTCACGCAGCGCGTACTCGTGCGTTCGCATGTCCACAAGGGAAGTGGAGCAGGAGACGTCGGCGATGATAGGGTACCCGGCCGGGTCCGAAAGCTCAGACGATGTAGAGGTGAGCTCTGGCGGCGAGCTCGAGCCGCTGCTGACGCTCGCTTTCTCCAAGTCCGGGAGCCTTGGCGACGAGGGGTCGAAGAACAGCGGCATTGATCAAAGATGCTCACTCCGGAGGATGCGCACGAGCGCGGAAGGATGCGCACGAGCGCTCCGGACTGACTTCAAGTTGAACCGGGCGTGCCGTTGCCAGGAAACCGAGCACAATTTCACAGGTTTGGAAGGGCCGTGAACATTGCTTTGCGGAATAAAACGTGTTCACATTCATGGACGATCAAAGACCTTTGCGTTCCTCATGAAACAACCTGTGAAATTGGTGCGGACGATGGCCGACGAGTGTCGCGTCCGCGTGCGTGGGCGTGAGGGCGAGGAGGTCGAGTGGTCACGAAAGGCAGCAAGGCGAGCGGAACGACTCAAGAATTGGCTCGACGATCTCGATCCATCGGAACACAGTATCCTCCCAATAGAGGAGACGGCTACCACGGTGCTGCGCACACTCGGGGAAATGTGCGACGACGATTGGTCAGCCTCGTCCCTCGAAGAATGCTCGCTCACACAGCTAGCTGCCCTCATCGAGGGCGCCACCAATCTTATCGCGGAGCAGGCGCTCGAATACGCCCAGTGTGCTTTCGCCAGCCGATTGGAAGGCAAATGCGCCCACGGGCTGCTTGAGTTGCTTGGAGCCGTGAACGACTTTGAGAGCGATGAGGAGCGCGCGGCTTCGCTTCGAGAGCCGGCGTTCATGCCGGATAGTCCCACGACGCAGTATACCGCCGCGAGGACGCCTGCTTTGCCCGTGAACGACGATGCCGCGGAAGCCGCTTTGGCCAAGGTCGGCGTGGGCACGCTGATAGAGCTCAAGGGCGTCAACCGAGCGTGGCGTACGCTCGCACGTCGAGCGCTCTGCTCGCGGCTGTGCAGGCGCGAAGGACGCGCCGACCCTCGGCAGCTGGACGAGATCACGGAGCTCAACCTGGAGCCGCTCATCGAAGCTGGCCGGCCGTGGGAGGCGGCGAGGGCGGGGCGGCTGCTAGTCCACCTGGAGCGGCTCACGGGCTATGGCTTCGCGGTGGACGTGGCCGCGGTCCGAGAGATCGATCTGGAGAGGGGGGGGGGGAGGCTGTTACGCCTGCTTCGTGGTCCGGTCAAGCACGCGCTGTGCAGCAGCTGCGTCACGGGCGAGGGCGAGCCGCCGCTCGCGCTGCTGCTCGGAGCCATCGCCTGCGCCGGCTCTGGAGGGATTCGAGGCATCCCTGTGGAGCAGATGCGCGCCGATGCGTTCATCGATCTGAACTTCGAAGATCCTCACGGCGATGCCCCGCTACTGCTCGGCCCCGAGGGCGCCATGCTCCTTGCGAGCTTCCTTCCAGTCATGGGCGGGCTGACGAGTCTCAACCTTAGCTTCAACCAGCTGTGCGGCCTCGATTATCGTGGAGGAGGAACTTACACTGCAGAGGGCATCACAGCGATTGCCGACGCCATGCGCATCAATGGCGCGTTGACACGCGTCGATGTCCGCCACAACAACATCGCGGGCGACTGCGCTGAGCAGCTCTCAGCCGCTGTCCTTGGCAACCTCAACATCGAGATGTTCAACGAGATCCCGATCAAGGAGATGCGCGCCAACTCAATCACGGGGCTGGACCTGATGGAGAAGGGCGTCGGAGTCGAGGGAGGCATGGTTGTTGCGGGACTCATACCCGTCATGGGCGCATTGACGTCCATCAATCTCAGGGGCAACGAGCTCGGGGACAAGGGCTGGGGCGCCATCTTTGCCGCCATCTGCGGCAACAAGGATAGCAAGATCATGTCTATGGATGTGTCCTGCGAGAACATCAGCCCTGCTTGTGTCAAGCTGATCGCCGAGGCGCTCCGCACAAGCGTCACAGGCGGGCTGACACGCGTTGACGTCCGCCACAACAACATCGCGGGCGACGGCGCTGAGCAGCTCGCAGCTGCTGTCCTCGGCACCCTCAAGATCGAGATGTTCAATGAGATCCCGATCAAGGAGATGCGCGCCAACTCAATCACGGAGCTGGACCTGAATGGGAAGGGCGTTGGAGTCGAGGGAGGCATGGTCGTGGCGGGTCTGATACCCGTCATGGGCGGGCTGACGAGCCTGGACCTCTCCAACAATTTACTCTGCGGAGTGACCGGCACGTTCGGCGGCGGCACCTACACTGCAGAGGGCATCACTGCAATTGCCGAGGCCCTGCGCGTTAATGGCGCGCTGACGGTGACCAACCTCCTGCACAATCAGCTTGATGAGGCGTCAGCCAAGATGCTCGCTGAAGTCGCCAAGCAGAGGGGGATCTCGCTCTGTGGCATCCAGCGCGACCGGACCACCGCTGACTTCTCCAACAAGTTTCTCATGCCGCCCGATGCGATCCTGCTGGCGTCGGACCTGTCACAGGCCGCTGTCACAGGCGGGCTGACCAAAATATCACTCGCCAAAAACGAGTTGGGGGAGGAGGGCACCAAAGCCATCTGCGAGGCACTAGAACAGAACAAGACGCTCAAGGAGCTTGACATCCGCGGTAATCGGCATCGGCATGGCAACATCGGAGGGTCAGCAGGTGCCAAGCATGTGGCCAAGATGCTTGGCGTCAACGGCGGGCTGACGAGCCTGGACCTCTCCAACAACGCACTCTGCGGAGTGACCTTTATGGGTGGCACCTACACTGCAGAAGGCATCACAGCGATTGCCCACGCTTTGCGCGTCAATGGCGCGCTGAAAAGCATCGACCTCTCCGGAAACCAGTTGTGTGGCATCTGGACTGAAGGCTATGGCGACCAACAAGGCACCTACACAGCAGAGGGCATCACTGCAATCGCCGACGCCCTGCGTGTTAATGGCGGGCTGACGAGCATCGACCTCTCCAACAACCAGCTCTGTGGCGTCTGGACTGACTACCGCGGCCAACATGGCACCTACACTGCAGAGGGCATCACTGCAATCGCCGACGCCATGCGCGTTAATGGCGGGCTGACAAGCATCGACCTCTCCGGAAACCAGCTGTGTGGCATCTGGACTGACGACGATGGCGACCAACAAGGCACCTACACAGCAGAGGGCATCACTGCAATCGCCGACGCCCTGCGTGTTAATGGCGCATTGACGTCCATCAATCTCAGGGGCAACGAGCTCGGGGACAAGGGCTGGGGCGCCATCTTTGCCGCCATCTGCGGCAGCAAGGACAGCAAGATCATGTCCTTGGACGCGTCCTGCGAAAACATCAGCCCTGCTGGAGTCCAGCTGATCGCCGAGGCGCTCCGCACGAGCGTCACAGGCGCGTTGACACGTGTCGACGTCCGCCACAACAACATTGCGGGCGACGGCGCTGTGCAGCTCGCAGCTGCTGTCCTTGGCAACTTCAAGATCGAGATTTTCAATGAGATCCCGATCAAGGAGATGCGCGCCAACTCAATCACGGAGCTGGACCTGAATGGGAAGGACTTCGGAGTCGAGGGAGTCATGGTCGTGGCGGGTCTGATACCCGTCATGGGCGCGCTGACGTCGGTATGGACTTCAGCCCATGACTCATTAAGTTCCCAGTACTGAGCTTAGTGTGTGCCCTCGGCCTCGCAGCTCGATCTCTCAAATAACTTTATTGGCGGGCATTATGAAGATGATGGCTACGACAGCGACACTGGTGATTATGTGCAAAAATTTGTCGCTGATCCAGAAGGAGTACAAGCCATAGCTTGCGCCTTGCGCGTCAATGGCGCGCTGACGGTGACCAACCTCCTGCACAATCAGCTTGATGAGGCGTCAGCCAAGATGCTCGCTGAAGTCGCCAAGCAGAAGGGCATCTCGCTCTGCGGCATCCAGCGCGACCAGACCACCGCTGACTTGTCCGGTCATGCCCTCCAACCGCCCGATGCGATCCTGCTGGCGTCGGACCTGTCACAGTCCGTTGTCACAGGCGTGCTGACGAGCCTCAACCTCAGCAAAAACCAGCTGTGCGGCCTCAATTTTCTTGGAACAGGAACTTACACTGCAGAGGGCATCACTGCAATAGCCGTGGCTCTGCGTGTTAATGGCGGGCTGACGAGCATCAACCTCTCCGAAAACCAGCTGTGCGGCATTGGGACTGACTGGACAGGAGGCGAGCATGGCACCTACACCGCAGAGGGCATCACTGCAATCGCCGACGCCCTGCGCGTCAATGGCGCATTGACCGAGTGCAACCTCAGGCTCAATTACAACATGGGCGAGGCAGGGGAGGCCTTGATTCGTGACGCAGTGCAAGGAAAGGCCTCGTTTAAGCTGCATCTGTGAGATGCGTGTGCGTATATGCATATGCGATTATCTCTCGGCGTCCTGCTGCGTGACGCCCAAAGTTACGCAGCTGTGAACTCAACGTGAAGGTGTCGATCGTTTTACGTAACAGTGAAGTTTTTGGTGTGTTGTGAATGAAATTCTGAGCTGTGAATCCTTCGCAAATATGCCCGACTTCGTTCCCTTAGAGGCCGACGATGACGCGGACGAGCTGCTATTCCGCGCTGCTCATCGGAGTCACAGCGGCCGCGGCGGTGCCTCGTCCTCGTATGGCTACGCGCCGCGGCGCCAGCCCTCGTCGCCTCTGCCGCAGCCCTCGCCTTCCGCCGCCGCCATCCGGGCCAACGTGACTGCGGCGGCCAAGGTGGCGGCCGAGGGCCACCGCGCCAATGAGCGCGGCGAGTTCGCCCTGGCGGCGCGCCGCTTTGAAGAGGCGTTCGCGCTCGCGCCCGAGGGCGGGGGCGCGGCCGAGGAGGACATCAAGGCGGGCTTCCTCCTCTCGGCCGCCAACATGAACCTGAAGGCGGGTGAGCTCGCGCAGGCCAGGGAGGGGTACTGGCAGCTGCTAGCGCGCCCGCGGCTGAGCATCAAGGTGCGGCAGGCATGCGAGGAGAAGCTGCGCTTTGCGGCGGCGGAGGAGGAGAAGCAACATGCGGTTGAGCAGAGGCGGATTGCCGAGGCGGCGGTGCGTGCCTCGTGGAGGCCGACGCTCATCGACCAGGAGACCGAGGCTGAGCGCGTGCTGCGCGCTGCGGCCGAGCGGCGCGAGGCGGAGGAGGCGGAGCGCGAGCTTGCGGCGAGGCTGGCCGAGGAGGAGAGACGTCACGAGGAGGAGGAGCGACGTCTGCTCGAGCAGCTCGAGGGGGAGGAGCGAGCGGCGCTCGAAGCCGAGGCAGCCGCACAAGCGATCGCCGCCCTACAGGTACTAACCCGAAAATCGAACCCGAGCCCGAAGACCCGAACCCGAACCCGAACCCAGCCTCACTAGCGATCGCCGCCCAACAGGCGACACCGGCGGCAACGACGGCGGCAACGACGGCGCGGGCGACGCGCACTGTCGGCGGCGGCGGCGGCAAGTCAGCGAGCCAAGCACGGAGCGCGGCGGCCGTCTCGTCAACCAGTGCCGCGAGCAACTCCGGTTCGACCGCCTCTTCCAGTTCGAGTGCCTCTTCCGGTTCGACGGGGCACTGCAGTGGGGTCGATGGTGCTCGTGGCAGCGAGTCCTCCCATATTAGGAACGAGGCCTCCATGGCGTCCGCGTCGGCGGCGTCGGGGGACGGCCACGAGGCTCTCGTGTTGGTGGCGCATCGCTTCGGCTGGCTCGGCCTGACGTCCCTGGGGCCGCCGAGCGCGCAGCTCGCCCGGCTGCGTGGGGAGGCATGGCGCGCGTCCCTCATCGACGACGCCGCGTTCAGCAGCCTCGTCGCACTGCTTGACGACCTGCCTGGGATGACGACTGTCCAGATGAGCGCCGCCTTGGGCGCACTGATGGGCGAGGGGCCGCAGGGCGCTCTCGTGGCGGCGGCGGCGTATGGAGGGCCGAGCGCGCTGATGATGGGGCTCATCGGCCTTGTGGGCTACCGGTCCAGCGAGAGCGGCGAGGAGGACGAGGGCGACGAGGACGATGTGGGCGGGTTCGGCGGCCGGTTGGTGATGTCGGTGCAAATGGGGCTGGGCGCGGCCGCGGTGGCGCTGCTGGCACATACGGCCCAACGGCTGCAGGGCTCGCTTGCCAAGCGCGAGGAGCGTGCGGTCAGTGTGGCGACAGCGGCGCTCGCCGTGTGCGCGCCGACACTCCGATGGACCCTGCCGACGCTCTTGTTGGGCGCGGCGGGCGCGGGGCTACTCCGGCGCTGGTCCATCTTGCGTGCACGTGGGCTGTTGCGGCGGGACGGCGGCGCGGCCAGCGCGGACGCGGCGGAGGCAACGGTGCCTTGTCAGCCCGCGCTCGAGCACGCACGAGACGCTCAGGACGGCGCCGAGAGTGCCCAGGGCGGCGCTCACGGTGGCGATGAGCGTGCGGGCGAATATGAAGAGCGTGTCGCCGCCGTGCGCGCGGGACGGGACCCGGAGCGCGTGCCGACCGTTCCGATCCCGGTGCCGCCTGCGTGGGCCCTCGCATGCGCGGTGCTGTGGGTCGGAGTGCCTGTCGCTCTGCTGCTACTCCGCGCCTCGCCGATGGCAGGCTGGCCAGAGCGAATTCTCGAGCCTTCGTACCGAAGCGCCATGCTCCTTTGGGCCGACGGGCACGCCGCCCTCGTCCCCTTTGTCCTGCGCGAGGCGGCGCCGATGCTCGTACCGCGCGCGTCGCTGCTCGGGGCGATCGCCCTCGCTCATGCTCTTCCAGGACCGGCGATGCTCAGCATGGGCGCCTTCGTGGGCGCCTCGTACGCAGGCCCTCTGGGCAGCGTGCTCGGGTTTGTGGCCATGCACGCTCCTTCGCTCCTCGCCACCCTCGCCGCGCTGCCACACTGGGAGCGCCTGCGCGGGTCACTCTGGCTCCGTGCGGCGCTCGGCGCGGTGCATGCAGCCTCAACCGGCATAGTGCTCGCCGCGGCGCTCCTCGTCTTCAGCGTCGCGAGCACGCCGCCCCAGCAGGCGATCGCCCTGATCACATTCGCCTCGCACCACTCCGCGTGGCCCGCGAGCGCCCTTCGCGTGCCGACGAATGCGCATGGGGCCCTCACGGTGGCCATTGGAGGCGCGCTCGGGGTCCCCTTTTGCCTGCCGTGGCTGATGGCCGCGCCGTCGCCGCCGCCGCCAGGCCACACAACCGTTGACGTTGCTGCTGCGAGCCCGAGGCAGCCGGGCGGCGCATCGGTGCCAGTGCCAGCCTCGCCGACTGATGCCGTGCACCCCGGCCCCGCCGCCGCCGCCGCCGTGACGATGCAGCCGCCGCCGCCGCCGCCGCCGCCGCCCGCACCCAACCCCCCCGATCCAAGCCCACCGCCGCCACCATGGCCCGAGCCCCCGGCGGAGGTGGGATGGAGGGAGTAGAGTTTAGACTGCTGGAGTACCGCCCGATGGCCCCACGAACCGCCCCTCATGACCGAATGGTTCTTGGTTGGAGGAATCCAATCGAATCTCCGCTCATCTGGCGAAGCGTCGCGGGTTGTGGTCTTCACGCAATCGAATACGAACCGGAAAACGTTACTCGACAGAGTGACCCGCCAGAGTGACCCGCCAGAGTGACCCGCCAGAGTCGAGAGTGACCCGCGGCCGCCGCACTACGGTCTACGCGGGCCCGCGTGTGACCCGCCGGCACCGGCGGGCCCGCCGCCGTGGAGTGTGCACGTGAGGGTGTGACACTCGACGTGAAATACGCGACAGTGGACAGTCACGCCGGTGTCAATACAGATCACGTGGTCACACTCAGGACCTCATGCACACAGGACAGACAAACATACAAAACACGGCCCCGGGATACTGAGGACGAACAGCTCTGTTTTTACTGAGGATCAGGATGCACACGCGAGAGCCCTCTCCCCCGCGACGCGCGAGCTGCGAGTCGTCCCGCACACGCTTCCTTTCATACGAGCTCGACCCCGCACGCCCCGTCGCAACTTGAGGATCTGTGGGCATGACTCTCTCCACAGCGCACTACTCCTCGCCGCGTACCTTCACAGCTTGAGGACGGACCTTCGCAGCTTGAGGATGGACCTTCACAGCTCGAGGATGGACCTTCACAGCTTGAGGATGGACATGACCGCGCCTATCGCGCGCAGGCAGTCGCCGAGCAGCTCGCGCTCGCCACAGCGCTCGCCATCGATGGCCGGCGTCGCCAGCATCGCGCGCGTGATCAGCGCCGCCTCCGCCGCACGCAGCGGCGCAAGCAGCGCAGGCTGACGCATCGCGCCCTTGGCCCGCTCGCACCTGGCTAGCAGCGCCCAGAGCGCCGCCGCCGCACGCGCGGCGAGGAGCAAGTCCGAGGGATGAAGCGCGCGCAGTAGCGCCGGGAGCGCACGGGGCTTGGCGAGGAGTGCGGCGCGCCCGTCAGCCAAGAAGGCGAGGTTGCGCAGCGCGAGCGCGGCGGCATAGCGCGCCGTGTTCAAACGGCTCTCAAGCGCGCTCAGCAGCGCCTCAAAGGCATCGGGTAGCTTGAGGATCGCGGCGGCGCCTTCAGCTTCGAAGGCGAGGTTGGCGAGCAGCTCGACGATCGGAGCCGCACGTCGCTCGTCTGTCGAGCCGAGGATGCGGCTGAGCATCGGCACGGCACGTGGGAGGAGCTGTGCCTTGAGCAGCACGGCGCGCGATTCGGGCGCCGTCGCGAGCGAGCGCAGCACGGCCCAGCCGTACGCCCAGTGCGCCTCGGGCAGCGGCGGTGACGAGGCGCGGGCTGGCTTGCAGAGCAGCTGCATCACGAGCGTCGGCAGGCAGCGCCCCTTCGAGTCGGTGTACGCGGCGAGGGACGCTTTCGCTGGCGCACAGTGCGCCACGTGGTTGCAGAGCAGTGTAAGCACCGCAGTGCGCACGGGCGCGTGGGAGCGGCCGAGCGGCCACAGCCGAAGCAGCAGCAGGGGCAGCTGCATCGTGACGCTCGCCAGCTGGGCCTCTTCGCAACCACCGAGCAGATTCGAGAGCAAGCCCAAGCTCGAGAGCATCTGATCGAGCAGCTCCGTACGGTAGATGAGCTTGTCGGCGGGCGCGTCCTCGTCGGCCGCCGCGGCGGCCGTGGCGAGGGCAAGTCGCCCCATGGCATTGGCGGTGGCCTTGGCCTTGGCCTTGGCCGCCGCCTTGACCTCGGGCGGTGGCGTCGTCGCGAGCGCGCGCAGGTCGTCGATGCGCCCAACGAGGGTTGGCAAGAAGCCGCGGCGTAGGAGGGCGAGCTTGGCGCTGAGCGAGACGCCCACGAGGGCGCGCAGCGCCGCCGTCACGGGCGGCAAGCTCGCTGGCTGGCGCGCGCCAAGTGTCTCGAAGAGCTCTAGGAGAGCTTCGGCGAGCATGCCGCCCACGCCGGCGCCCCGCACGGCGTGCGCCCACCTCGGCGCCTCGGCCTCGGCCTCGTCATCGTCGGCGGCGGACAGCGGCTGGTCGAGGGAGCTCGCCTGCGACGGGTTCGCTCCATCGAGAAGCGCCGAGATGAGCGCGCAGCCGCCCAGGCGCAGAGCGAGGGGCTGCCGTGCATGCACGCAGCTCATCACCGAGAGGGCCCACGGCGCAGAGCCGAGGCGGCCGCCGAGGAGTGCCAAGCGCGCTTCGCTCATCGTGGAGAGGAGTAACGACCAAAGCCGAAGCGCCTCAAGGTGGGCCTCGGCTGCGGCGGCGGCGGCCGCCGCGGCGGTCGCGGCGTGTGCGGGCGCATCGAGGAGCCGCTGCACGGCCTCGAGAGAATAGGGCGCCGGCGCGAGCGTGAGGGCGAGTGGCGAGCCGAGATGAACGCCGAGATCCGCCTCTAGAGGCACCGGGATGGTTGGTGCGGAGGCGTCCTCGAGCTGCGAGCCCCGGTCGGCATCGTGACGAAACGCGTCGTCGCGGTCACCATACGCGTCGTCGTCGTCGTCGTCGTCGCCGTCGCCGTCGCCGTCGCCCTCCACCATCGACTCGTCCACCGCGCGCATCCTTCCGGCGCTCGGCACGGCGCTCGGCAGCGAGCCGAGAGCGGCGAGGGCCTCAACCAGCCCCGAGTCGTCCCCACGCGTCGTCGAGCGCCGTTCCGAGCGCATCCCATGCACCACGACGGCGCGTGCCTGGGCCGCTGTGGGGAAGTGCACTGTCGGAGTCCGCAGCGAGCCCGAGAGCATCGGCGCGAGGGCATGCAGCAGCGGCGTCCGGTGCAGCAGTGTCATCGCCACGGGCGTGTGCGCCACCGGCAGCGGCGCTTCGGTGCCGCCGCCGCCGGGAGGGAAGGAGGTGAGGGCCGCGGGAGGGTCGTCAAGAATGCATCGGAGCATGCGGAGCAGCGCCGCGCGCGCGCGATGTACCGTGGGCAGCGTGTGCCTCAGCCAGTGGACCGCTTGCATCTCGCTCATCGTGCGAGACACCGCACGCTGACGCGCCGCCGCTGTCGAGCCCGGCGCAATGGGCGGTGGCGCAGCGGCGGGTGCGCCCGCGCCGGCGCCTCCGCTCGCGCCAGCCGCCTGCCCGGCGACGAAGGCGGCCCAATGATGATCGACGTGGAGCCAGCGCAGCGCGCCTTCCCAGCGCGGCTTGGCTTGCAGGCACTGTCCCATCTGTGCCGGCTTCAGCTCGAGCAGGGCGACGACGAGGTCGGCAGCCAGTCCGATGCATGCGGGCGAAGCGTACGGCTCGTCAAAGAGGCCGAGCAGCTGCTGTGGAAGCCGGTGTGACACGAGGCGCGCCCAGAGCTCATGCCGGCCCAATCGCCATTCCACAGGGCCAGAGGTCGCGTCCGACGCGGCGGCCGCCGACGCGGCGCTGCGCTCCTCGCCACCGAGGTCGCTGGCGGAGGCGGCGACTACCGCGCTGCCCGGCTCCTCGTCGTCGGGCGCGCTCACGCAGAGCGTGAGGAGCAGGTGCAGCGCGGCGGCGCGGCAGGCCGCGGGCTGGGCGGGCTGGAGCGCCTGCCGACACGTGAGCGAGAGCACCTCGGGTAATTGGGAAGCCAATTGCATGCGTGCAGAGGGCGCGGCGGCGAGGGCGGTGGCGATGCCGGCGGCCGCGGCGCGCGTGGGCGCATCCTCCGCGCGGAGCAGCCTCAGCAGCCAGCGGAAGCCGTGCGCCCACAGCCAATGCAGCCCCTTCTCCCCACGAGAGAGGACGATGCGGAGTGCCGAGGCCACCGCGGAGGCCGCCGGCCGGAGGCAGCACGCGTGCCGGACCGAGCCCGCCTCGTGCTCAGCGGAGGCGGCGCCCACGAGCGAGGGCAGGATGGTAGCGACGCGCGCCGCCAGCGCCGGGGGCGCGCGCTTGCCATGCGAGACGCCGAGCGAGAGCGCGTCCGCGAGGAGGGTGAGGGCGAGGCGCCGGACGTGCGTGGGGGGGGGGCGCCTCCCGTCGCGCACGGAATAGCCCGCATTCGAGTAGGGTGCGCTCGTGTACTGGTCCGCGAGCAGCGGCAGGAGCGGCCCCTGCTCAAGGAGGACGCGCCTGGCGTGCGGGTAGGCGCCGATGAGCGCCAGGGCGAAGCGCAAGATCCCACAGCGGAGCGCGGCGCGCGGCTGCGCCGGGGAGGGTGCCGTCGCCGGGTAGTCGCCGATTGAAAGGCCACCGTCGCCGGTACGATCGAGCACGCGCAGGCCGACCACGGCGAGGTGGTCCAAGAGCACTCCCGGTGTGAAGTGAACAGATAGACGGGGCGGGGGGGCGAGGTGGTCCAAGAGCACCGACGGTGGGGGGGTCGAGAGCGTCGTCTCGAGCGCCTGCTGCTCGAGGGCGCGTGTGAGTGCGCCGAGGAGCGCACTCAGCAGTTGGTCGTCCTCGTCCGTCGCAGGCTCGACGGTCAGCAGACGCAGCAGCGTCGCCCTCGGTGGAGAAGCCGCGAGGGCGCTGAGGATCGGATGCACGGGCGCGACGGGCGCGTCGGCGCTCGAGACGGCGCCCTGGATTGATGGCGAGGCGGCGGAGGCCATCGCCGCAAGGGCGTTGACTGCTCTGTCGTGCGCGCTCGGCGGGGCGTCCGAGGTCGGAGCGGCCGCATTGAGCTGCGTGAGCAGCTCAAATGAGGCGCACACGGCGTGCAGCTCGGCAATGCTTGCGTAGCACGAGGCGTGGTCGCCGCACGTATCGAGCAGCGCGAGCGCGGGCGCCGCCGCCAGCCGCGGCGCCAGCCGCCCGGCGCGCTCGACCGCGGCCATCGTCAGCGCCGTCGGCGCCAACGCTGCGGGTGCCAGGGCGAGGGCGTCGGGGGGCGGCGGCGCGGCAGACAAGGCGCTCGATGAGGAGCAGAGGGCGGGCTGGGCACGGCGTGCCTCCCGTAGGGCGCGCCGGCTCGCGAGTGCGCTGGTGACGCGTGCGTCGGGTGCGAGGCTGTGGAGGTCATCAGCGGCCATCGCCACCGCACGGGCCGCTGTGGTCTGTCGACCCTGTCCAGCCGCCTCCGGCAGACCAAAGCAGTGGACGACTTGGAGGGGTGGGGACAGCATGCCGGAGGCGATGGCCGCGGCCGCCGCGGCCGGGGGCGGCGTGACAAGGTGCGGCAGCCTCGAGCCGTCGACGCTTGAGGCGGCGGCGACGGCGGCGGCTCCGTCAAAGAGGAGCGCACAGAGCACGGCCCGCAGCGCCGCCCGCACACGTGCCGCCGGGTGCAGCGCCAGACGAGCAAGGAGCGCGAGAGCGGGAGTCGAGCCGAGGTAGGCCGCACGTGCTGTGTATGAGGTGATGAGGAGGGCGCGGAGCAGCTGCAGCAACGAGCCCGCCAGGGCCGCGGACTCGTCGTCGGCGGCGGCCGCGGCGGCGTCGCCCGCACCCAAGCGCGCGTCGCCGACGACGTCGTCCAAGACCATCGCGAGGTCTGTGAGGAGGGTGGAGGCGCTCGAGGCGCTCGCGCCGGCGCCGGCGGCCTTGGCATCGAGCGCGGGGGCAGAGGGCGCGAGGCGGCTGTGGAGCGCGTGGCTGGTGGCGAGCAGCGTGAGCTGATCGGCCGCCGCGATTCGGATCCAAGGCTCGAGGGAGGTCGTGGGGAGGATGGCGAGCAAGTTGTCCAGCTCTTTGGGTTCGAGGCTGACCTGCCCCGCCGCCGCCGCCACCGCCGCCGCCTTGGGAATGCCGACCGAGGCCGACGCCGCGGTGGCCGAGTCCGAGGCAGCTAGCCCGTGCAGAGGCGCCGAGGTGATCGTGCTAGTGGCCCCTCGGCCTTGTGCAGCAAACTCGTCGGCGGCGGCGATGACGGTCGCGACGAGCAGCTGCGCGGCACGTGTGGCGATGCGTACGTCCCGGTGCAACAGCAGGCGCAGCAGCGCTGCGAGGCGCACATGGCCCCCCGAGGCCTCGAGCAGCAGCGAAAGCACGGCCTCGCCGTGGGCAGAAGCTGAGGCCGCCGCGGCGGCGGGCAGACGAGCCGTCGCGGATCCGTCGGCGCTGCCCTGAGCGCCATCGTCGGCGGCAGTGTCGTCATCGTCGCCATCGTCGCCGCCGTCGCCCTGAGGCAGGGGCGGCGGCGGCGGCAGGTGCGCCTGCCAGAGCGGCACGAGAGGTAGCCAGCCGAGCCGTTGGCGGCCGTCGCTCTCCGCAAGCAATGAGAGAAGGATGGCCTGGGCCAGCTTCGCATGGCGCGTAACCACGGCCTCCTCCTCTGCCTCCTCGGCTGACGCTCGCGACGGCGCCTCCACGGTGGCGCTCGCGACGGCGTCGATGAGGGAAGGGGGCTGGTGCAAGGCCGTGTCGACGAGCAGGCGAAGCAGCAGCGGTCGGTTGAGCATCTCCACCAACGAGCTCAGCTCGGCCTGCGCGGCCGCCTCGGCCGCCTCCGCCTCGGCCGCCGCCTCCTCCGCCTCCGCCTCGGCCGCCGCCGCCGCCGCCGCAACCGCGTTCGCGTTCTCCTCCACCGAGAGAGGCCCACCGTCAGCAGCGGCAAGGCGGCCGGCGGGCGGGCGTGACGGACGCGGCGGCGGCTCCCGCCAGAAGATGCTCAGCACCTTCTTCAAGGTGACTTCACGCACTCCTGCCTGAGGGTGCGCGAGGCAGCGACGCAGGGCCGCCTCGACAGCAGCCACCCCCTCGTCCTCGCTGCCGCCGGGCTCGCAGCAGCAGCAGGCGAGCTCGACGACGGCACTCGGCAGTGCAGGCAGGTGCAGATAGGAGAGCGCAGGCACGCACTCGCCAAGCGCCGCGCACTCGCGCGCCACCGCGCGCGCCCGCTGCCCCGGCATCGCCCGCCCCAGTCGCTCACGCAGCGGCGGTCTCGTCTGGCTCTCGAGGGCGAGGGCGGCTTGGGCGGCGCGCTCGACGCGTGCGGCGGCGGCAGCGGCCTGCGCGGCGGGCGGGTCGAGCGCGCCCAGGCAGCGGCTCGCGCTCTCGTGAGCGCTCGGTTCACAGATCTCGAGGTACGCGTCCGCCACAAAGGCCACCAGCAGCGCAGACAAGCCCGGCGGCGCCGCGAGCGGCAGCAGCTCGCGCGGGCACGCCGCCACGCAGGTGAGCGCGAGCAGGAGCAGCGGGAGGTCCGCCGGCTGCAGCTCAGCCCATCCAGGCGCCTCCTCGGTGGCTGGCAGAAGCCGCCGAAAGCGGAGTACCCCGAGCATCGCGTCTAGATGGGCGCGCCACAGCGCTGCAGCCGCGCGTATGATGGCGTCCGCGTCGGCCGGAGCCGACTCCGCCGCCGCCGCGACCGCCGCGACCGCATTGGCGGCATCCTTGGACGCGACGGCGTCGGAGGCGCGCATCACGGCGAGCACGTCCGCGGGGGGCGTGTACAGCAGAGGTAAGGTGCGGTGCAGCAACGGCAGCGCAGCGGGCGCGGCGTCGGGGTGACGGAGCAGCGGCAAGACCGCCGTCCACACTGCATCCGCCACCTGCCACGGGGCCCAAGCAGCCGGCTCACCCATCAGCCCCCCGCCGGGCGGCGCAGGCAGCCACGCCGCCGCCGCCGCCGCCGCCGCCGTCGCGGCGCTGCGCCCTCCCCCTCCGGCGGACGTTACATGAAACGGCAGGCCGAACTCCTCGGCCTCGGTGAGCGCCGTCGTGGGCGGCGCGAGCTGGTGCGCGCGGTCGGGTGCGTCCGCGGCGTCGTGAAGGGCCGCGTGGAGCTGCGCGACGAGTTCCGTCGCGCACGTGAGTGCCGCGAGCGCCAGGTCACCCAGCTCGCTCCACTCCGTCGTGCGCAGCAGAGAAAGCAGACCCTTAAGCAACGACGGGCGACGGAGGAGCGCGCCCGCCGGCAGGTCGTGGCAGAGCGCGCCGCCGACGCTCGCGCACGTCTCGCGCAGCACGCGCCCGTCGGACATCTGCAGCCGTACCGAGGCCTCGAAGAGCGCTTGTTCGTCTGCGCGCCCCAGGGCCACCGTACCAGCGAGATCCATCCAGACAGGACAGGGGAATGAGACTGAGGTCGCGCCGACGCCGCCGACGCCGCCGACGCCGCCGTCACGGCCCTCGCGGCCACCTCGTGCGGGGGCGGGGTCAGAATGCGTGTACACGATTGGAGCCTCGCCAGGGTGCGAGCCACCCGCTGCGCCAAACTCGAGGGCACGCGACGCGCTGCTGACGGCGCCACCCGGGCGAGCGAAGATCGGCCGAGCACCGCCGGGCGGCGGCGGCGCTGCTGGCGGAGTGCGATCGAGAGCGATGGGTCGCTCAATGGCGGGAAGATCGCCCACCGGATGGCGCAGGATGGCCTCGACGGCGCGTGATGCAGCGGCGGCGACGGCATCCTCGCCTCCGCCCGGCGGCGCGGCCTCGAGCGAGGCCGCCTGCACACGCTGCAACACGCCTATGGCACCGGCCAGAACGAACTGGCGTGCAAAGCCGGCGTCAGACGAGAGCTTGTCGATCAGGGCGAGCGTGTCGAGCTGCACGGATGGCAACGAGTCGGGCAAGCTGGTCAGGGACACGAGCTTGGCAGGAAGGTCTGCCGACCGGCACACTTCGCTAACGTCGAGCAGATGCGCGTCGACTTTGGTGCGCAGTGAGTGCACCGAGCGCTGACGCACGTCGGGCAGCTCGTGCGAGAGCTTCATGATCAAGTTCGCGAGCATGTTGTGCGTCGCGAGGCGCCAGTTTTCGCGCTGAATTGAGGCGCTGCGCTGGGCGGCGTGGCGCGAAGCGAAAACTGTGAAAAATTTGGAAGGCGAAAGACCGCGGGACCGCCGCTCCACTCGCCGCTACCGCACCCCCCGCATATGCTTGACTTGACTTGACTTTCATGTCTTGGATCGCGCCGGCGCGTCGAAGTGCTGAGTGCGCCCCACACGAACGTCCGCGTCTGTCGGACTGAAGGCTTCTTCTTCCATGAGCATCAAGAGGACTTTGCCGCTAGAGCGGAGAAATAGCTTAGGAGCTCTATTAGGAGTGGCGCCGATAGCCTCACCAGATGAATCTCGTAAAGCGCCCCTCAGCCAAGGGCCACGAGATGCCACGCAGCGCATAGTAGTGGTGCCACTCTTGGCGCTGTACGCCCTCTGGTTTCGCTACACCCGGGATGTATGTTCTCGCTCGACGTCGTGGGGGCCGCGCTGGCTTGCAAATGCACTCAGCCTGCTCTTGACTCGCACGCTTCACTACTCGGGCTCGCCACTCAAGAGCGTTCGGCTCCCTGAACCTCCGATTGACCCGACGAAGCAGCACCTCGTGGTTTGGCACCCGCACGGAGCGTACACCTGCATGGCCTTTGGACACTGCGCGTACCAGGCCTTCAGCAAGTCGCCACTCTTTTGGAACACGGCGGTCGCGCCAGTGCTCTTCCGTATCCCGATCTTGCGTGAGCTGCTCCTGCTCTTCGGCGCCCGCTCGGTGCACTCGTCCGTTGTCTCGAGCCTCGTCGCAGCCGGCGCCAATGTGGGCATTCAGCCTGGAGGGGTGCCGGAGCAGCTGCAGGCGGATCATCGACGTGAGGTGGCTCACTTCCCGCCGCAGCTCGGCTTCATCCGACTCGCCATGAAGCACGGCATCCCGCTGCTGCCGGCGTACATCTTCGGCGAGAACCAGGCGTACACCACCCTTGGTGAGGTGGGCCGAATCTTCTCTCAAGCCGTCTTCCGTATCACCGGCGTCCCCTTTGTGCCGGTACTGGGCAAGTGGACCCTTCCATGGCTCGTGCCCAGGAGTGGCGACATCCACATTCGCTGGGGCCAGCCAGTCGACGTCGGACCTCCCAACGACAACCCAACCGATGCTCAGGTGGACCAGGTCTTTGCAGCGTACGTGGAGGCATTGCAGGCTGTCTTTGAGGCGCACAAATACGACTGCCTCCCGGCCGACGTCGCCGCCAAAGGCCTGACTATCAGCAAGCGTGCGGGCGCCCACCGGAGTGTGAGCCCACGCAGTAGGTTCTAAGCACAGATGTGATCGCCGTACGCCGATCCGGCCTGGATACGCACGGCGCACGCCGAACCACCCTGCGCCCAGGATGCAGGAGCAGGAGCCGAAACGCGCTCTGCGCGACCTGGGTGTCACGACTGCTTCTCTTGCTCCCGTGATATCCTAAAAAACGGATCAGCCTCATATCGATTCGGATTATTGAGCAGGCACCAGGGGCGCCACGCCACGTCACGCCGAACGGAAGAATGACGCCCGGCCCTGCAGCCACCTTCACGAGGCAGCCGTGTTCGCGGAGTGTCAAATTCGACAACATTGGCTGTGCGCCTAACACTGCACACTCCTGATGAGGACACACACAGGATTTGGGGGTTAGATTTTCTCTGAGAAAGTGAGAATTCACCGCCGCGGCCGCGGCCGCGGCCACGTTTTCTTTCGTCGAGGAGCGTGTCGTCCCCCAGAACCGAATTAAGAACAGAACAGATGTGTTCTTGAAGTAGTTCTTGAAAACGAATCGACTTGTGCCGTGCCGCAATGCTGCCGTTTTTTGTCTTTGTGGAATGTGCACGCGCGCAATGCCCATGACTGACACTTGCAGCCAATGTACGTGATGTTTGACGATGCTCATGCGTGGCTAATACGCTAACTCGACCAACTTTCACAACTGATCTCTAACTCTCTGCAATCTCGCACCTCCTCGGAAGAATGCCCGGCCTCCGCCGCGAGGCTCGGCTCGCAGCTCTCTCTCTCTCTCTGCATCCATCTCGTTACCATCTCGTCATGCTCTCGCTCCGGTGTGCGCCGCCATCCAAGACCGAAGAAACTCGTCGCGCCGCGTGGGGAGACGCTTGGGCGCGATCCTAATATGGTACTTGGGCGCGATCCGCCGCCTGCAGATTACCGGCCAATGTCGCCGCCGATGACAACGTCGGCCGCGGACATGTCCGTGTTGATGGAGTGCGGGACAACGCCGGCGGTCATGGGGAACTCGATGGGCGCGGTGTTGACGATGCGGACGACGTTGCCCGAGCCCGGGGTCTCGAGGATGGCGAAGAATGGCCGGTCGAGGCCGTCCTCGGTGTAGAGCTCGATGACCTGCTTGTTATTGTTCGGGCCCTGGAGGAGCTCGATGCGCGCGTTCAGCGGGCGTCCGTCGGTCTTGAGCAGCACCTGGACGCTGTCGACGGTTGGGTCGAAGGGATACGTGCGCAGGGCTCCACCTTGGATGGTCGTCGAGGCGGCGATGCAGTCGGCGGACGGGCTGTCGACCTGGTCAGCGACGACGTTGGCGGCGATGGGGAACTCGATCTGGCCGATGTTGCGGATGGCCACGGTGTTCGGGCCGCGCGGCGTCTCGATCACCGCCGAGAAGGGGCGGAGCTGGCCGTTCTCGACGTACACGCGCATCTTGCAGGGCGTGTTGTCGGGGCCGTGCCAGAGCTCGATGTCGGCGTCGAGCGGGCGGCCCTCGGTGCTCAGCACCACCTGTACCTGCTCCACGGACGGCGAGCGGTACGACCACGTGCGCAGCGAACCGCCCTGCACGAGGATGGTGGAGTCGGCCTTGACGGGCGCCTTGCGCGTGGGCACGACGCCGCCGGTGTAGGTCGCGGTGCCGTAGCCGACCTGCTCGCGCTGGAAGGTCTGCTGCATCACGGGCGATGCGTGGCGCAGGGCTGGTGCGGCCATCGGGCCGAGCATCAGAGCGGGGGAGGCAGCGAGGACGCAGGAGAGCATGGTGGCTTGGGTTGTGCGAATGAGTGCGCGAAGCTGCGATTGTGTTCAGATGTTCCGCGATTAGATTCGAGATCTCTTCCAGCACTTCGAGAAGTTTCCCAAACGACTGGCTTCGTCGAGGCGTTGTGGAACGTGACGTACACGCTAAATGCAGGTGAAAGCCGTCGCCATGACGCCGATATGAGCGCGATACGTTCGAGCGTCCTCGCGAGAGGCGAGTCCGGATCGGGACGTGCGACGTTCACGTTGCGGCGCGCGTGGGCCTCGCTCACGTTATGTATAAACTAGTAAGATACCGAATACGGCCCTACATTCTCATGTACTTCCTACGTAGTATTAAACACACGACATCGCGATTCAGCGCAGTCGAGGACTGCGTATTAAAGAATGCTCGGCTCTCGGCCGTGGAGACTGTCGGGTGTCGGGGCAACCAAGGTTCCAAGCCTATAGGGGTACATGTCCCAAATGTCGGCACTGATCGCATCGTGTGTGGACACTATCGTCCAGATCTCAGATCGCCATGCGGCGACCACGTCCCGACGCGCGGGATACGCGCAGGACGGGCCATGCTGTGCCCCGTAGTGCCCCGTGGGATACTACGTAGATCTCTAGTAGTGGCGCTCCGTGCGCACGCACTGGATGTGCTGCTGCATGCACTGCTCATGTTCCAAGCGTCCAAACGTCATTCGCCCGCGGCCGGTTCAAAAGGCCACTCGTAATTGGTACGGTCGAATTCAAGCAACGGAACATCGGCGGTGGTCAGTCCCCACTTCTGCACAAACCCATCACGCATGCGCCGGGCATGGGCCGATGCACCCTTGCCCCACTCTTCGTTCTTTCTTGCGACATCGTAGAAGAACGCTTCGATGGGGCCGGGAAGGGCATGGTTCCATGCATCGCCTGCTTGGATGATCACCTCGTTGTACCCGCTCCCACAACACGCCGGGTGGCCGCCATAGCGCAAGTAAAAGTCGAGGAAGACACCCACGTGCTCGCCACGCCAGGGCGGCATGGAGGAGGTACTGCAACCGGGGCTGAACTGGGTGCAGCACTTGCACTTGTAGCTGGAAGGGTGCTGGAGGCCTGCGCATGGATTGTCACGCGAAGCGTCGATGAACTCGTCGCACCACCCATTACTTCGGTCCTGGCAGCCGCCTTGGACTCCCCAGGACCCGATGTCGGCGCCATACATGCACCTGAGATGCACTGCCTCCTGCCGAATGACAACGCCGCCGTACCGGCCTGCGTCGTTGATGTCGTAGACGGGAATCTTTGGACCGAAGCGTTCACGCTGCCGTTGCAAAATGATGGTGGCGCTAATCGTGCCCAGCTGCCCGAATCGACCTTGCCCACTCAGCCCCGACACCTCGCCGTCGACGAAGATGTACGAGTCGAGTAGGTGCACAAGCACGCCGGCGTCGGTCGCAAACCGTGCATTGATGACACTTGCAGATGATGGAGGATGAATGGGGCGTGGCGGTGGAGCTGGCGGGTGGGGCACAGAGGGTGGAAGGGGCGGCAGCGGTGCGAGAGTGTAGGTATCGTAGTCGCTGGACCACGTACCAGCATTGGTAGAACACCTTGCCAGATCCACTTGGCTCCTTCGGTTACAAGACTCTCCCCATCCCAACTTTTTGGTGGGCACCACGATGGCCTCGCAGCCAGCGAGCTCGAGGCACGATGCCTTGCACGCGGCGACGTCCATGTCTGCCTGCGGCCCCGGTGCAAGGTCCGTGGCGCCATTACCACTATAGCAGTTGGTCCTCGGATGGTAAAACCAAGGGCGCACCCAAGGCGAAGATGGTGGCGGCGGTGACGGCATCGGAGGCGTCTGCGGGCTACGAGGCAGAGGCGGAGAAGGCAGAGGAGGAGGCGGTGGTGGTGGTGGAGCGGGCGACGGCAGTGGGTATGCGCTGGGAGGTGATGCTGATGGAGTAAGCCGAAGTGGTCCTGATCGAGGTGGTGCTGCAATGGGATCGAGCCTGCTCGCCGCGTGCTCGAACGTAGCATTGCCGTGCGCAGCACTTGGAGATGATACTGAATGATCTCGCGAGATGAGTCCAACCAGGACCAAGTTTGCGGCAATCAGGCACATCCCCACAAAGTGCGAGCGATGCCCTCGTGGGTCTGCGTGCTGCACTTGGTTCGCCTGCCAGCCGAGGGTGCGCAATGTCTGGAAGGAAAGACATGGCGCACTCTGCTCCCCGGTAACCTCAGATTGCTCAGACTGGAGCACTTCGCCGTAAGCCCGGTTCGCCTTCCCTTTGATCTTCCACTGCTGTTTACGAGCTGCCTTTCGCGTGGGGACACTGGCGTCTACTTCTCCGATCACATCTTCATGCGCTTCTAGATCTATGTCAGAATCATCGGTCGGGATCATCGATGACCGAGAAAGAAAGCCCGTCGGCTGCACTTCTGCGGCTGTGAGTGCTTCACGAGCCCGCGTCTGCAGCTCAGACTTTTCGAGGCGATCAGCGTGGCTGAGGCCGGCGGCGGTGATCGTCGCGCGCAGCTGCGAGAGCGACCTTGTCGCGACCTGGTCATTGGGCGTGCCTGCTGCTGCTGTGAAACACACAACGCGCGCGCGCGCGCTCTCCGGACCCCCAGTCAAGTCAAGTCAAGTCAAGTCAAGTCAACGCGGACAAGTACTAGAAGCGCGCGCATGAGAGCCTCGGCGTCGTCCAGAAGCGAGCAGGTGCGCCCGCCGTCGGCGCGGCGGTTCGGGGGCGTGGGGAGAAGGGGAGCTCTACGAACTGGATACCGTGGCGGGTGATGGCGGGGCTCGGGACGCGTCGGCGGGCGAGGTCCGATCCAGCGAGTGCAGCCGACGAGGGGCCGGTCCCTTGCGTGCTGCCGCTGGTGTAGGTGACCTGACGCACAGGCCGCGCTGCAACACCACTGTTGACTACGAGAACTTCTTGGCCGACGACAGGCTGGGCCCGCGAGCGGGCTTTCAGACCACGAGCTCTTCGGTCGACGCGGCCAGCCAGGCGCCTATCCCCTCTTTCTCTCCCCCAGTCCCCCCATCTTATGCTCGACGCCACGGTCGATCTCGAGCCGATTTCCTCTTCGGCGTAAGAGTGGCGCTAAGAGCATGCACTGCATAGTGGAGGGAAGGGGGGAAGTGGGGACTTTTGTGGGAAGGTGCGGCTAGCAAGCAGGGCTGATGAGGAGCATGTGTAAAGCGATAGTCGCATGCAGCACCACAGCAGCGGGCATGGCAGCGGAGCGGGGGGGCAGCAGCGGGCGTGGCAGCGGCGGACGGGGCAGCGGCGCGGGCATGGCAGCGACGGGCTGGAAGCAGTGCGGCAGCAGCGATGTGGAAGCAGATGTGCAGGAGCGCCTCGACGTTGACTGTGACTGTGTAGTGAGGGTAATTAAAGAAACGTTTTAGCCCCCGGGAGCGCGGGGTACTTTCGTTGTGTTAGACCGTTAGTTAGACCGAGACCCACGCCGAGAGCGGTGGAGCCGGACGGAGAGCTGGCCGGGGTGACGGGGGGTTGTTATCGAATTTGGGTGGGTTTGTTATCAGGATACGTATCCTATGTATCTTGCATGTATCGTGCATGTATCTTGCATGTATCTTGATGTGTCCCGTCAAGATAAAATACATAGGCGATAGGGATACATTCAAGGAGACGTATCTCGAGCCCTACTTGCGGGCGCGCTTGGATGCGCGCTGGGGCAACGCCTTGGGCGCCTCCTTAGCTGCCTTAGGTGCCTTGGCAGGTGCCTTAGGTGGCACAGCAGCCACAGCAGCTCCCTTGCCTCCCTTCTGCTTCTTGGCTGGCTTAGGTGGTTCTTTTCGCCGTCGCCCGGTCGCCGTCGCCCTCGCCGCCACCGCCCTCGCCTCCGCCTTTGGGGTGGCCATGACAAAGCAGAAGATGGAGGAGCTGCTGGGTGCTGGTTGTGATGGAGAAGACCCACTACAACACAAGGAGCAAATGGGTGGCCTGATAGGTGCGCTGCACACACGATGATGGCATCGATTAACCCCAGTGAGTTACTTATCCTGTATGTATTTTGCATGTATCCCGCATGTCTCCTTCATATCAGATACGTCTCTCTCTGGATGCATTTGAGATACATGTATCTGATTATGTATCTCAGATGTATCCCGTATGCATCTTGATCACCTCTGCAGATACATGTATCCCGAATGTATCTTGTATGTATCTTGCATCTCACTTCTCAGTTACGTACCTCTCTGGATACATTCGAGGTAAGCATTTCAGATTGTATCCCGCATGTATCCCGTCCAAGACACATGTATCATGATTTTGTATCTCGGTGTATCTTGATGTATCGTGATGAACAGTCTAGGATACACGTATCCTGATGTATCCTGATATGTATCCAAGGTGACACCAAGGAAGTGCGCAAGATACATGTACATGTATCTTGATGTATCTGACATGTATCCCAAATGTATCTTGGACTCCTTTGGGATACATCTTACATGTCAAAATCATAGTCAAAATGATATGAAAGGTCAAGATACATGTATTCTCTTCGAATGTAACAGAGCACATGTAAGATACATTTGAGATACATGCACGATACATCAGGATACGTGTATCCTTCCAGGATACATGCAGGATACAGCAAGATACATCAGGATACGTATCCTGATAACAAACCCCCCCAAACTTGATAACACACCCCCCCTAACCCGCCGGCCGGGCGGAGGGGTGAGCGCGGGACCGTGAAATAAGTCATAGTATTATAGAATCTTGCCTAAGCTGGATGTGGATGATTGTGGATTGGCGCCACAGGACTGAGTGTCTGGGGGCGACAGGCAAGCGTGCTGCCAGCGTCCAAAGCACTTCGAGGCCACATTAAGGCGCTCCCACTTGTCCGCCGTGCAGCACGCATGATATGCCACCGTGACATTCGAGATCATGCTCACTTGGCTGGGAAAGATGGACCCATGGAGGCTAGAATTGTAGACGTGCCTCCCATAGAGGTAAGAATTGAACAAGGGGCCAGCGCGCCCAACAAGGAAGGTTATCTGTGCCCCCCTCGGAGGGCGTGACTTGACGTCGAAGGGCATGAGAGTTCCAGTGATGTCGCTGCGGTACACGGCAAAACCACCCCAGCGCAACCCTGCAGAGTCCGACGAGAAGAGAGCTCGATTGAAGAGCAGCTGGTTGCCGATTCCAAAGAGCTTCTTGCGTTTTTTCCACTCACGAGCGTAAGTATCGATGTAGAAGAGAACGCGCGAGAGCAGCCGACGCGTCGCTGGCCTGTTGCGCATCAAATAGAAGCCCGAGTTAATGATGCCGTGCACTGAATGCCAGGTTCTCACCGGCTCGATGAAGAAGCGTACGTCGACGGGCGGCAGTGCAAGCAACGTCGAGTATGGCCGGAGCGGCAGCACATCGACGTCGCTGAAGATGGCCGCATCGCACTCGCGAATAACGTATGATCCGTTCGAATCCTGAGTGTGCAGAAGCTCATGCATGCGCCGAATGCCAGCCATCGAGCCTTCAAGATACTGCGCCCCAAGAAACTTTTCGCTGCCCTTGTTGTGGAACCTGCCGACTGATTGCCCAGAGTCGGGAGACATGTCGAGATGAAGTCGGTACGCCTGTTTCGGATCGTTCTTGATCATCTCGCCGATCCAGCTAACCCAGCAAGAGAATAAGCTGAGCGAAACCTTTGCGTTATTTGAGATCGCCACCACATGCAGCACGCTTGGTAAATCGCACAGTGCGTCACCAGAACGCGGCTCAAAACGAGGTGGCTCAGACGCATAGCTCCCCTTTTCAAGAAACCAATGGCTACCATCGTTGAGTTTGGGAGCGATTGATCCGCGAACGAAGAGCAGCAGTGAAAAGGGTAGTAGTAGCAATTGGTTCCAACCAACGATGCTCATCTATAGCGGTCGCAGTTTGGGACCAGCGCGCTGCGCTTGCTTAAGAGAGATCCAAAGTGAGTATGACATAGTGATCTCCGTACTCCGACGCAACTGATTGTTGCAAAGAGTGAAGAGAATTTGGGAATGCATGCAATTTTGTTCGGCGTGCTACCCGGCACCAGCGTGTCGGGAGACATGTCGAGATGAAGTCGGTACGCCTGTTTCGGATAAACAAACCCTTGGATAGAAACCCTTGGACTTCATATCGTATGTTAAACTAAGACGAACCTCTCCCGGCTCCCCTCGATGCCTTTTTCGGGCTTTCGTCTTTTTTCTTCAACGTACCCAACGGGCGCCCCGTTGAATGTACCGAACAGTACATGTAGTTGCGTCTTAAATATTGCACATCGCACCAAAGGGAATGGCGTCCTTTCCATTTTGACACACCCCGCTGTCTGAGATTCATATCAGTGTCGGGACTTCAAGTCGAAACAGATTTCCGAAGCTTGACGGCCCTTCGAAGACGACTATCTCGCGCTTCCATCCATGGCGTTCGGCGCGGTGGCCCTCGCGGTCACACTGTTTACACCAGTCGATTCTCTCAGTACTGCAACGAAGTCGGCGATGTGCATGAAGATCATGCACACGCCACGAAGCTTCGTGAAGATGCAGGGGGCCATGGGCAGTCCTGGCGGCTTCGTCTCATCGCGCGGGCGTGGTGGTTCGCCGTCACCGCCGCAGGGCAACCCGCCGCAGGGCGGCATGGGCATGCCGCCGCAGGGTGGCATGGGCATGCCGCCGCAGGGTGGCATGGGCATGCCGCCGCAGGGTGGCATGGGCATGCCGCCGCAGGGTGGGATGGGCATGCCGCCGCAGGGTGGGATGGGCATGCCGCCGCAGGGCGGCATGGGCATGCCGCCGCAGGGTGGCATGGGCATGCCGCCGCAGGGTGGCATGGGCATGCCGCCGCAGGGTGGGATGGGCATGCCGCCGCAGGGTGGGATGGGCATGCCGCCGCAGGGTGGCATGGGCGGACCTGGCATGCAGGGTGGCCCTGGTGCCGGGCCCATGGGCGGCATGCCGATGCCCGGCGGCATGGGCGGCGGTATGCCAGGCCAGATGGGTGGCCCTGGTGCCGGGCCCATGGGCGGCATGTCGATGGGCGGCGCCGGGCTCATGGGCGCTGGGCCGATGGGCGGCATTCCGATGGGCGGCATGCCCCGAATGGGCGTCCGCGAGTCTGTCATGTCGCGCATGCAGGGAGGCGCAGCCTTTGGTGGGTACGGTGACACGAGGCCTCAGTTTGGGAGCCCAGGCAGCGTACGTGAGTCCGTCCTCGGCGCTCTCAGCTACAACAACGCCGTCGCCGGCGATGGCGCGGTCCTCACTCCCGTGCGTGACCTGGTGTACCTCGGCACCGGAGGGCGCATGGAACCCGTACGCGATGCGGCCGCACGCCGAGCGATGCGCTATGGGCGATTCGGCTCACCCAACCCATACGGCCAATCGTCGCCGTACATGGGCGCGGGCGTCGTGTCCACTCGGAACGGGTACCCGGCGTCACAATACGGCGCGACTTCGTCCTCTGCCACGGCGCCACGATTCAGCAACGTGGCCCAGGAAACGTGGGGCGGCGCACCCGCAATGGGCGGCATGCCGCCACCGATGGGCATGCCCATGGGCGGCGCCGGGCCCATGGGCGGGATGCAGCCACCGATGGGCATGCCCATGGGCGGCGCCGGGCCCATGGGCGGGATGCAGCCACCGATGGGCATGCAACAGCCGGGCATGCAACAGCCGGGCATGCAACAGCCGATGGGCAACCAGCAGTACGGTAACGGAAGGTAATCCGTACTTCTTACCTCCGGTTCCGTGATCAGCCGCTGCTGCACCGACGCGGTGCGCAGACAACGCATGCCATGTTGTCTCGCTCTATACATTGTTCGCGCATGTCTAGCATTTCGAAGTTCGAACGGTCGTGGGTGCGCGGAGGAGCGTGGCGTCCGCGGCTCGCGTGTCGGCTGTCGCACGCTCGCGGCCGCCCGCCGCCAGGCCCGGGGTCGATCATGGCTCAGGCGAGGCGGGGCGGCTCAGCAGCGGTTGTTCTCGACCGGAATCTTCAATAAAACGTACCCGCGCCGTGCGCGTCTCCCTGAGTTATATTTCATACGTTTCGTAGTCACTCGATTCACATTCAGCCATGCCCATGGCCATGCCTCCGATTTCGTTTGTTGATGTTGAGTTTTAGCTTCTTATTTTAGGCTTCGTGTACTGCACTATGGTATCTGCTATCTCTCCTGTGACGCCCTCTCTGACCCTCTCTGCAACGCAATTTACTCCGGTCGATACTGCTTGAAGATCATATCCTTCGGGTCGAGGCCCGCAAAGCCAGCTTCCACCAGCTCGGCGTGGGTGCTGCGCAAGAAGATGACGAGCTCTTTCCACGCGAACCCGCCCTCTCGCAGCTGACGCAACGTGTAGCCCGCGGCTTTGAGATCCCTACCGGCGACTCCCGCCTCGTGCAGTGCCCCGGCGCTGGCGCCCGCGGCCTTGAGCTCGGCAACGCCCACGCCAATCTCGGTGAGCTCCTTGGTGCTGTAACCACCCTCGAACATTTCCTGTGTGGTGAAGCCGATGGCAGCGAGGTCCTTGGCGTAATACCTGCCCTCCACGCGCAGCGTAGACACGGGGCGCCCATCGGTGGCATCGACGCTGCGCTGTCGGAAGCCACCCTCGAGGAGCTCCTCTTGCGTGAACCCGCCCTCGCGCACCTGACGGCACGTGTACCCCCCGCTGCGCATCTCCGCCACCTGGAAGCCGATCATTCGCAACTCGGCCGCACTGTAGCCCTTGGCACGCAGTGCGCTGACCGAAGTCACGCCGTCAGCGCTCGTCTGCACCGCCTCCACCTCGCGCGGGTGGAAGCCCCCCTTGATCAACTCGGCTGCTGTGAAACCGACCTCGCCGAGGAGCTTTGCCTTGCAGCCGAGCTGGCGCAATTCGGCCGCGCTCACGCCGATGCCCTTGAGCTCGCGCACACGCAGGCCCAGCTCCCACAGCTCCTTGGCGTCGAAACCACCCTTGAACAAGTCGTCGTTGGTGCAACCTGCCGCCTGCAGCGCCGCTGCGGTCACCCCGGCCTTGCGCAGCAAGTTGACGCTGTACCCCAGCGCGCGCAGCACCTTCGGGCTGACGCCCGCCTCCGTCATCTCCTTCGCGCTCGCGACAATCTTGAGCTGCTCAACGGTGAAGCCACCCTCGAGGAGCTCTGCGCAGGTGTAGCCGCCACCCCGCATCTCGGCTAACGAAGCGCCTTTGGCTTTCAACTCACCGGCCGTGTACCCACCGTCCCGGAGCTCGGCGCATGTGTATCCCGCTCCTATGAGCTCCTTGGCGGAGAATTCCACTTGCGAGTCATGCATCTCCTTGGCCGTGTACCCCGCGTACGCGCCCTCACCCTCGGCGTACAGCTGGTCGCGGAAGCCACGTAGCTCCTTGGCAGAGTATCCGCCCTTTGCCAGCTCGCCCGCCTTGTATCCCTCCAGCTTGAGACGGTCCGCTTTGAAACCGGCCTCACGGATCTTGGCGATGGGCGTTCCCGCCTTTTTCAGCTTGAGCAGCCCGATGCCGCTCTCTTTGAGCAGCGCCGCGTCAAACCCGGCGGCCTGCAGCTCTTGCGCATCGTAACCCGCCCAATCGAGGTGGTTGAGCTGGAAGCCGGCCTTTCGCATCTCGGGCGCCTTCCAGCCTGCCTCCTTGAGCGGCTTGCATTCGCATCCCGCCGCCACCAGCTGCGGGAGCGTGAAGCCCGCCTCGGTCGCCTCGATCGTGTTGTAGCCCGCCTTGATCACAAACTTGCAGTCATAGCCAGCGGCCCTGAGCTCCGTCGCCGAGTAGCCCGCCTCCCGCAGCTCCGGACCCACAAAAGCTTTGGTGCTGCGCAGCTCGCTCGCGGTAAAGCCGGCAAGGCGCAGCTCCGGCGCCTTGTACCCGGCCACAAGTTTGAGCTCCGACGGCCCGAAGCCCGCCGCCTTGAGCTCTTCGAGCGTGAAGCTCGCGTCCTTGAGATCGAGCAGTCCATATCCGGCTTCGTCCTTGAGGGCGGAGGCGCCAAACCCGAGCGCCTTAAGCTCGTGCACGGTCGCATCTGCCGCCTTGAGATCTTTGACCTTGTAGCCGAGCGCCTTGAGAGCGGGCAGCTTGATGTCGCACTTGTCCATCAGGTCCTTGGCGCTGTACCCGGCCTCCTTGAGTTCGATTGGCCGGTGGCCGAGGGCCAGCAGCTGCTTCGGCTCAAAGCCGACATCGTGCAGCACACGCACTGTGAAGAGACCCTTCAGGTGTGCACGGCGCAGCTCCCCTGCGACGATCAGCTCGACCACCTGCGTCTGCCACGCGTCCACGTTCACCTCGCCGCGCCTGGCACGCTCGATGAGTGCGACCACCTTGCTGGCGGACTCCTCCACCTTATGCTGGTCGACGAGGGACTTGGAGCGATCCTTGCGCAGTAAGTCGCCGATCAGCAGGACCTCAAGCAATCGAGGACCCCCCGGTCGCAGCAGGCGCGTCTCGTGCAGCGCGTCCTTGGCGATCTCGCCGCCCTTGCGCAGCTTGCCCACTGGGATGGGATAGCCGCTCTCCTGGCTCACGACAAGGCATTGCAACTCGGCGAGCGCGGAGGCGCTCTCAGCCAACGCCTCAATGAGCGGCGCGCCGCTGAACGCCTTGCTCGCCTCCGGACCGTTCCACTCGAAGCCGGAGATGGACAGGTTGAGGCGCGTGAGGCTCGAGTTCTTGATGAGCGCATCGAGCAGGGGCGGCACTTCGACCTCGGAAATGTGGTATGTGCAAGACCACTCGTAGATGGCGCCCCTCTTCAGAGCATCGAGCGGGAGACCGTACCCAACTTTCAGAAGTTGGTTGGCCTTTTCGCGTACCGTGATGCCAGCTTCGCGCGCCGACTGAACGAGCTCGATCCACGCCTTGAGCGACGTGATGGTGCTGATCGCAATCGAGCGCGGCAAGATCTCAGAGAAGGGCGCTCCGTCGATGGACGCGTTGAGCAGGCTGAGCTCCGTCGCGGTCGCCATGCCCGCGTGCACGCGAGAAAAGACCGTGACCATTATGTAGGATTGGAGGATCATCTGCGGCAAGCTCTCGATGAGCACCTCGGCGATGATGCGGGTCGCCTTGTACGCCGGGATGAACTGGCGCATCTGGTCCGTGAGGCAGGGCACGACGGGCAGCAGCCCAAACGGCTCGAGGAACATGAGGCAGTCGAGTCCGAGCATGCCCAAAGGGAAACCAAGGACGACAAAGAAGCGGTACAATCCGGACTCTGGCCCGAAGGTGTCGTGGAGGTACGGGAGCACGCGCAGCCACACGACGAAGAATTGGAGGAACAAGAAGACAGACGCGATGCTCGCCCAGGCCCATTGACTCGATGAGAACAGGAGCACGGTGACCTCGATGTCGGAGATCAGATCCGCAAAGTAGAGCCACACGTTAACGAGACCGTTGAGCGAGCGGCGGAAGACTTGAATGAAGGAGCTGTGTCTCATCTTGTCGCACCACGAGCCCTTGAACGTCCTGGTCCGCTTGAGGAAGCGCTCCGGCGAGGTCTTGAACGAGTGGTTACGCGAGAGCGCCGCCTGCAGCTGCGATTGTCGCGCCCTTTGCACCTCCATCTGCTGCGCGAGTTGCTCGTCGTCCTCGTCGTCCTCGTCGCTCTGAGTCCGAACCATCTTCTGCAGGTAGAGCTCCTCGCTCGTGTCAATGGCCTTGTGCAGCTCGTTCCGCAGCGTCCTCTCGCGCATCATGCGCACCGGCTTCGAAAAGGCCGCGGCCATCACCGCAGCTTTGCCATACTTTTGAATGGTGCTGGCCGAGGCCGACAGACTCGCCCCGGCTTGCTCCGCCTCGTCCATCTCGTCGACCTCTTCGTACCGGCGGCTACGACAGTCGCGGTAGCAGCGGTACAGGTCCGCCTCGAAGAGCACGAGCAGCGAAATGCCCAGCAGCAGTCCAATGTCGAGCGCGACGTACAGGACGGGATGGAGCATCGCGTACGTCGCGCCCGCGGCGTTGGCTAGCTCTGACCAGCTGGGGTGCCAGGGCGGAGGCGGAGGCGCGCCCGCGGCGTCGCCGTCGTCGCCGCCGCCTGCGCCTTCACATCCCGCACCGATCAATCCGAGCCACGCGCAGGTCGAACCTTCAATCCACGTCATCGGGTCGAGAGCGCCGTCAGAGACGGCAAAGTAGAAGTAGGTCAGGAGACTGAGCGGGAACAAGAGCAGCCCCACGATCTGCTCAGCGCCGCCCTCGATCATCTCGCCAAGCGACGCCCAGAGGGCCAAGCAGCAATTGCATGGTGCCGTGATCCAGGAGTTCCGCACGGCGGACTCGTCCACATCGTCCTCGCTGTGGTGGTTGTTCGCTTGCACGCCATCCCCACGCTCAAAATCCTCGTACACATCCTCGCCGCCGCCCTCGTCGCCGCCGTGGGCATGCGACGTCGCGGGCACCTCGACGACGAGATCATTGAACCTCGCCTTGCCAGGTGGCCGGGGTTTGGCTCCGCTGGGAGCCGAGGCTCGCTGTGGCGTCTTCTTTGGTTGGGCTGGCGGTTGACCGGGCAGAGTTGCAGAAGCTGCTTTTGGATGCATCTCCGTTGCATTTGCATCGATGTGGTCAAGAAGCCGCTGCTGCTGAGCGTCCGGCCTCCGCGTGCGCGGCGGCATCTGCTCGCGTCCGGCAGCCCAAAAAGAGAGTTACCCCTGGGGAGCGCAAGTTCGCGTTCCTTCAGAATCCACACCGCGCGTTCACACCTCGAATAACTCTCCATGTGTGGGGAAAGGAGGGATTTTTGTGTCGTAGTAAACTTGGTCGCGTGTTTTGCATTCACAGGCCGACGTTGCGGAGAGTTTAGTAGTGGCACTCGACGCCACAAGCAAATGAGCGCGGTACCAGCCACGGCCGAGTCGTCTGAGTATGTCCGCGTGAAGAGGAAGCGGCAGACCATTTTCCTGTACGCCAACATGCCGATTGACACGGTTCACGACCTGCGGGCGCGGGCCAACCTCGTCACCAAGGTGCCGACATCCGAAATGCGCTTCTACCTGGACGAATCGGGAGAGGTCTTGCTCGACGAGAACAAGACTCTCAAAGAGCAGAAGGTGAGCCACTCCCTCTACGGGCCGAAAGCACAGCCCACGCCGCGTGCGCCTCGTGCTCCTAAATTGCCGTCCCGCCGTGCCAACCTCTTCCGGATGCCACATGCACCTCTGCGTAGATTGAGAACGACATGGTGTTGTACATGGTCTACCGGATTCAGGGTGCGTGCTGCCTATGCTCGCGCCCGATGGCCCGAAACCACGCCACGCTCGCTCGCGGCGCCTGACCTGCCATTCTGCACCCCCACCGCGCGCGCCTCGCTCACTTCGCTCGCAGGGTCCGATGATTGGGAAACGGTCATGATTGGCGACAAGAAGGCTGAAGGCGAAGCATAGCGGGGGCACATGCAGCTGTTCGTGCCTCCGCCGCCTGTGAGTGGCAGCCGCACTCGGTTTCGCGAGCCTCGGCTAGCGCTATAGAGCGCTATGCCCCGCCGTGGTCCGGGCGTGCCAGTCGACCCTAGACGCTCTAGAGGGTGCACAGCTGCACACTCACACCAGCTGCACGATATCCCCGCGCCCGCCGCGCTTTGCCCTTCGTTCGTTATGTCCGACCTTTTGTGTATCTTAACAGTTACAAAATCGTGCGGACCCCCCCGCCACGGAGCGGTCAGCAACGCACGCTAGCAGCCGTCGTGCACAGCATTTCTTCCTCGTCGCACACGCATCGTGACGTGAAGTAGAAGTACTCCTACCAACCGCGCCCACAGCTGTGGCACACTAAGAGCGCGCGACAGCCGCCACTGCCATGGATCGGGGCAGTCCCCGTACCCAGTCGGAGCGGGCCGTTGGTTTAGAGGAGGTCATTGTGCTGCTCTGCATCCCCTTGAGGTACCTTCCCTCGGCGCCGCCGGACCTCGCCGCCGCTGCCGCCTGCGTAGCCCGAGGTCAGCACCTGTACTTCGGCCCCACTGCCGTCACCACCGCCGGCGGCGCTGCAGCTTCCGCCGCTGCCTCCGGCCGCATAGAGGGCGCTGTGGTCCTGGGTGCCCTCGTCTCCAGCGACGGAGACGAGCTCGCGCGCAGGGCCCCTCAACTCGCGGCTCCGAATGGTTTGCATCTCGCGCGGCTCATCCTCAGCCCCGTCCCCAGGATGCCTTGGAGTGCGTGCGCCGCCATCGCTCCTCGATGCGCTCAACACGGCGCTGGGCTCGGCAGCCGGCTCAGCCGCCGTTGCCCAGCTCCACAACGAGCCTACTGCGGAAACAACTGACGAGCCGGCGCTGGACAGGCCGCTCACGATGCCGTAGCCCTCTTCGCCGGCCGCGGGCGGCGGCGGCGGAGCGGCCACGCCCCAGCTGGCAGGCCGATGCACATTCGGGTGGTAGCCCGCTTCGGTGACGGCAGCTGGTACGGGACCGTAGCGTGCGACCTGAGTGGGCACCGGGGTACCACCCGATGCCCAGCCCGGTACATCTGGGTAGGCACCGGGGTATGAGACCGGAGCGGGCTGGGCACCTGGGTAGCGCGCGACAGCTTCCAGTCGGCTCCGAAGCTGGCGCTGCTGCTGCTCCTCTTCGAAGATGAGCTGTTCCTGTAGGTGTCGAGCGAGCTCCTCGTCCTGAGCCATCTGCCTGCCCAGCTGCTGGGCGAGCTCCTCGTCATGAGCCATCTGCCACGCCCTGGTGGCATCGTCTGCCTCCTCGCCGGCAATCGGGCGCGCTACCGCTACTGGCGGCCGCTGCGAAGACGCGACCAGCCGCTCAGTGGTCATGCCGAGGAGTACCTCGACTGCCGCCTCGACATTGCCGTTGCAGCTGTCGAGGACGGCCTGCAGCGTCTCCGGATCCACGTCTGGAAACATGGCGATAAGACTGTCCATCATCACGTCAGAGATGTTGATCACCGCTCTGCTCTCCGCTCCGGCGATCGACGGAGAGTGCAGAAAAAGCGCATGAAGCGCGCAAGCTTCCCTCTTCATTCACAACACACCAACACGCACAAACCAAACTCACACCAAGCGTGAAGGTCTCTTCACACTACATTCCCTATAACTTCGTCTCGAACCCTGGGTGTCAACCAAAGCACGTTGTGATTGTCTTCCTATCGCGCTGTCGCTTTTGCGAGCACCTTTTACACATTTTGGACCGCGATCGATGGTCCGCGCAATGGATCGCGCGGCCACGGAGCCACGACCACCGAGCCACGGCCGGCAAGCCGCCGGCTTGCGGTCTGAGTTCTTACCTGCGGGGGGCTTCCAAGGCCCCAAGGCGGGCTATGAATTCAAACGAGGAGACCAGGGCCCGGGCTACTATCGAGTGCACGAGCTCGCGAGCAGGCAAGACTTCTTGGCTGCACTCGAGCAGGCGGAGGCGCGCGACTCTGAGGCCCTCTCGGCGGCGATGGCGACGGGCTTTGGCGGCGTGGAGCAGCAGCGCCAATGGCAACAGCAGCAGCCCTTCCACGCCGCGTATCGCCAGCGCGAGGTCTACGCAAGGAACGCGCATGTGCAGCAGCCCGAATGGGCCCGCGTGGGCGTGAGCGAGTCCACGCTGGCCTTCCAGCGTCCCGACGAGGAGCAGCTAGTCCTCACGGGCTTCGAGCGCGCCGGCCCCTCGCGCAGCCAGCGTGTTCCCTTCAAGCCGATCGCCTCACAAATCAGCCTTGCCCATGGGCCGCCGCCCCCGCCCGATGTCTATGAGCGCAAAACGATGCCCCTGATGGAGCAAAAGCGCGGCCGCGTGGACCCGGCGGCGAGGCCAGTCGCCGGAGGCCGGCCCAACATGTCCGGCCCGGCGGATCCTCGGACGGGTGTTGGCACTACCCTCCTTGCGAATTCGGTGAACTTCTTGACGACGTGAGCGTGAGAAGTGACGTCGACGTTCCACCAGTCTCAGAGCCCAGGGCATCCCAGCTGCATTTGAGACCGAGCACGAGTTGGACTCGTGAGTGGTCATGATGACTTCGATAGAGCCAGCATGAGAGAGGGGGAGAGAGAGTGCACGCGCAGAGTGTTGAGCGTGCAAGGCGCGACGACGGCGACCATGACGGCGTCACAAGTAAGCTACAGTAAGTAAAAACAATCGTATGCCAAGACAGGCGGCGACACCCCCGTGCACAGTGCTTGGCGTGGAGTGTTAAGCTGATGTATTTTAACGTGAATGTGCGAAAACACTAGTAACACTGCCGCGGGGCGAGAGAACCAAAATCCGGTGTTTTTGTCGTTCGAAAGATGACGTGTATCGGATACACGCATGCAAAAATGTTAGGAACACGAGGCTGTGGGCTTTGCAAGAAGCGTGACCCTTTCTCAAGAAGCGTCACGCGGTGTCGCAGAGCGAGAAACGCAATGTGGACCCAGGACATCCCAATGCCGCGCTGGAGCGCGGACGAAGAAGAGCGACTGCTGGACGCGATCGGGGCTGGTCTTGACTGGACAGCAACGGCGCGGGCCGTCGGAAACGGGCGTTCGGTCGTAGCGTGCAAGATGAGACTCGATCGCGCGCGCCGCAGAGAAAAAGCGAGGGACGAGAATCACGAGGAGCTCGACCCACTCCACATGGTTGCTCGATCGCCATCCAACACCAGTTTCGATCAATCCAGCAACGCATCCCTCGTGAAGCGGGCGAAGTTTCCCAAGATGCGGACGTGGTCCGGAAAACGGTGTAACGCGTGCGATAAGTGCAAGCAGCCCGATTGCGGCGAGTGCGTGAATTGTCTCGACAAGGGCAAGTTCGGCGGACCAAATATCAAGAAGCAGTCTTGCGAGCTCAGGGCGTGTCGCTTCCCTTCCTTTCCCGGGCATGGAGATCACAAGCGAGAGGTTCACGAGCGCAGCCAAGACCATGCCCTCGAACCGCGACCAACGCCTCGAGAGGCAGCAGCTGGTAAAGCAGCTGGAGGTCCAAGAGGGCCACCTCCACCGGCAAGAGCGCGAACGTCCCCGCGACCGCCGCAAGCGCCGCAGGCGCCACCGCCACGCTTTGTCTGGTCAGGAAATGAAGGGCACTCCGCTCGGTCTGGTGCAAAGGTTAATGCAACCGCATGCCGAGAGTGCCCTGCGTGCCTTCGGCCCAACTGTGGCAAGTGTGCCAACTGCAAGGACAAGCGGAAGTTTGGCGGCCCTGGCGTCAAGAAGCAGCGCTGCATCCACCGCGTGTGCAGGCAGATGGTTCAACCCAATCCCACAAATGAGACGGTCGAGGTGCAAGAGGCGCCAGTGCATTGGCGTGGAGGCCCTATGGAGGCCGCGGCGGAGGCCGTTGAGCCGGGCAATGCTCAGGACGAGGCCTCTAAGGAGGCCGAGGCAATGGCGGTGCTGGAAGAGGCTCTCGAGATCGCTCAGAGGCTTGAGACCTTGGAAGGGGGCAGCTGGAGAAGCGCCGGGCCGGGCAGTTGGAGAAGCGGGCCTCAGGCCAAGCGGCCCAAGATATGCGACACGAAGGCAACATTGGACGGGGAGGAGGACGAGGGGGAGGAGGACGAGGGGGAGGAGGAGGGGGAGGAGGAGGAGGCGGAGGAGGAGGAGGAGGAGGGGGAAGAGGA
>Ga0210239_100237_pt1 | contig 47286 bp, 27 predicted proteins | sample ChrtobMetP5a_0mM_FD_155451 | JGI IMG/M metagenome (GOLD analysis project Ga0210239, IMG submission 155451) | Chrysochromulina tobin associated microbial communities from unialgal haptophyte culture, Seattle, Washington, United States - P5a_0mM | ecosystem: Host-associated > Algae > Haptophytes >... | reverse complement strand
GTCCTCCAAGACCGGGTCAGCCTCGGCGCCGTCATCGACAGACATGGGCGCGACTGCCGCCGCAGCGGCGAGCTCGTTCATGCAGCCCAAACCGGTGTTTGGACGGCGTGAAGGGAAGCGCCGGCAGGAGTAGGACAGAAAACCATGTTGGTGCGATTTCGATCAAAAAAAGGGTTTCAAAGTTTGGTCTGACACCCCTAGTCTTGGATCTCGCGAACTAACAATTCTATTGCACCAATGCCGGCGGGCCGCGGGCGCGCGCGCGGGCGCACACGGGCGCAACCCAGCGCGCACGAGCAATTTGCTCTGACGCTGACACGGTCCACTCAGAGACCCACCGGGGAACGACACCCAAAGCCTGCGCCTACGGGCAGTTCGTACACACGCCGCTAACACACCTACCGTGCCTGGGGGCGTGCCTTAACGTGCCAAGCTGCCAACTAATGCCAGCCAGCCTCCGGCCGAGAACAACGAAAACAGAAGACGGCGTGGGTGGACTCCCGGGCGGGGCATTGGTTGGTTCGCCAGCGAGCAGCCGGTGAGCGTCAGGACCGCTCAGCCTATTCGTCCCCGTCTCGGCACCCTCGTCACTGATGCAACGCAATGCGTTCGGGCATCGCCAAGCTCCAATTCTTGAACACCTCGTGCTCCCACGCGAAGCGATGCGTGTACCCGTACCTCGGGTCGCGCTGCGCTTCGGTCACTGTCTCCTGTACAAGCGAGTCAAAGTCTGCGACGAGGGCGGGGACGAAGGGGGTGAGGCGAGAGCCGCGGTGCTCACGCGCGCGCCGCCGCGCACGGCTCGGCAGTGTCGGAGTGCGCGCATGCGCGCGCACAGTGAAATTTGCTCGACGACATCGAGAAGCCATACAAGTTGACTTTCTGGCAGCGTGCCAGCGCGATGCGTGCCATGTGCCAGCCCGACGAGGGACGCGCCTGACGCCCCTGCGGCTCCAGCGGCGAAACCCACGGCGCGAGGTATGCCCAATACGCCTCCCACGAGGTCTGCAGCCACGCGAGGTCGAAGACGTACGCCTCGTACTGCGGCCACTGCTCCTTGTACGTGGCGTGCCCTTCGACCCAGCTCATGTACTTTTCAAAGCCGAGGCCCTGAGACTCGAAGAGTTCAATGGTCATGCCGTGCACCAGTGGCGAGCCGACGCGTGGCAAAATCCCCAGGTTGCGCAGGTGCGGGAATGAGTTGACCATGTCGAGCGTCGTCCGCCTGCCCACGTCCGCCTCAAACCCGATGGTAGGCCCACGATTCATGCGCCACACGCACTCGTTCGCGTCGATGGCCGCGCCGTAGCCCTTGCCGAGCAGGCTGCCCGCATTCGAGACGAGAGCACACGAGGAGCACATGTGCTGCGTAGGCGCCTCCTCGGGCAGCGATGCGAGCAGCTTCTTACGTTTGGTGCCGTTGAAGAAGGCATACGCGTGGTGGTACGACGGTCGGGCGCAGGCGCGCTCGCCGGCCGCCTTGGACCCCTTGCGACCTTTGACGAGACCGGCCTCGAAGAGAGAGCGCACGGTCAGGAAACTGCTCGGCGCGCCCGGCTGGTCGCACGCGACGCCGTGCCAGCCAGGCTGACATTCGCAGTAGCCGTGCACGCACCAGCCGTGCTCCTCGCAACCAGCCGCGCACGTCGCTCCTTGACGAACCTCGCGATCGCACCGCAGCCCGACGAAGCGCGAGCTCTCGCTGTTGGCGCACTCGCACCACTGATTGCCACCCAACGGCGAGCAGCGGCCGCGCCCCGAGCATACGAGTGACTCACCGCCGCCCTTTTCTGGTACCGGCTCACACGCTCGTGTGCAGGCCGCCGCCGTGTCTGGCGGCGACGGCGAGGTCCGCGACGGCGCCGGCGGCGTCGATAGCGGCGTCAGCGGCGCACTCGATGGCAGCGGCGTCGGCGGACGCGGCGGCGGCGGCAACGAGGGCGGCGGCAGCGATCGGGCGGCATGGCCCTGTGCCATCGGCTGCGCGGCCGCCGCCGCTCCGCCGGCGCGACGCTGGCAGGCTCGGCATGCGACCGGACACTCCGTAATCATGTACGGCGCATTGAGTTCGCACTCGCCGTACGAAGCCCAGATGGCGCACTCGGGCACCGTGTCCGCGCATGTCTCTGGCCGTGGCGGCGTGGCAAGGCGCGTCGTCTGCTGCGCCCAAGCCGCCGCGCCACCGCCGGCGCCTGCACCCCCGTCTCCACTGTTCGTGCGGCGGCGCGGTGCCTCTGACGTGCCGCTCGACGGGCCATATACACGCTCGGAATTGTATGCGTCGCTGTGCGCGTTCGACTCGCGGCATATCTTCAGCTGATCCATCAGTTGCGGCTGGCGCGTGCAGTAGGTTGTCCCACGCACATACATGGTCTTGGAGACGTCGAGTGTGGAAGCGGCATAGCAGCGCCAGAGCTTGGTGTTGCCACTCTGCTGCACGTCCAAGCGTGCGTAGAGCTGTTCCAGCGATGCGTGTGGACAGTTCTGCATGCACCAGGCATCAAGATGGGCCTCGCAGCCGGCTGCCGGCGTGTATGCGACGACCGCGCTCATCGCCGCGAACGCGGGCGCTACTTCGTGCATTTGCGCGATCTGTGGGAAATTTCGGTAAAGTTGTCAAGTTGTCAAGCTGTCAAGTCAAGGTGTCTGGCTTCTAAAGTGGTACCCGTGCCATGATTCAGTCAGAGAGTCACGTCAGTTAAAAGTATGACAAAGTTATGTCGCGGCCACACCCGCCGCGCACAGCCGCACACTACTACACGTCTACACCGTCCGCGTCTTCGACAAGGGTCAAGGCGGCGGGTGTGGCCGCGAACCCATGATTTCAGTCTCCCTCTTCTCTCCTGACGCCTTCCTTTCCTTTCTTGACACGGACTGTGCCAACGCGGTGCTAGTGCGCATGACCAGAGGCGCAAACCGCAAGAGCACGATGCAGGGGCCAGGCGCACGTGGGCGCTGTGATCAGCTAGTATTTGACCTTGGCCTTGCCGCCTCTGTTGGCACCTGGCACGCTGCTGCCCTCGCCGCTGCCCTGCACCTGGGCCGCGCTGCTAAGCGGCGGCGCGCTCGCATCGGCGCACGCAGCAGGTGTCGCTGTGGCCGGCGCGGTGGGCGGCGCGCGGGCGGGAGCGCTGTGGTGGGCGGGAGCGCTGTGGTAGGCTGGGGCGGGGACGGGCTGCACACTGGCTGCAGGCACGGCGGGTGGCAGGCCGGTCTGCAGGCCAAAGAAGCTCGCCATCATCCTCTGCGCCGCTTCCGCTCCATCGGGTGTGCCCTCAAGGAAGGAGTCGGCGACGCGGTTGGCCGTCGCGAGCACTTCCGGGTCAGAGAGGAAGGCGCTCATCACGCTCAAATCGAAGCCGCCCATCGAGGCGCTACCGCTACCGCCCATGCTGGCCGCCGCCCCGGGGAGCAGCGCTAGCGTGGAGGTGCCGCCGTCAGTCACCACAGCGCTCGCCGCGGGAGCGCCCGCAAGACCACCGCTTGCGACTGCCACGGCCCGGGATGCTGCCGCCACGGCCGCCGAGCCCGCGGCCCCAACGGCAGCGTCGGTCGTGCTGCCTCGGGAGCGCACGAGACGCTCTTCACAGCGCACGAGACGCTCCCGCGCTGTGAAGAGCAGGGCCCACGGCTCAGTGGGCTCACGCGGCGGGCCGGAGGCGAGCCCGTGCACCGCCGCAAGCGCGCGCGCATACTCTTGGCACGCCTGCGGCCACCGCGCCACGCCCTCGAGGGCCAGGGCGAGGTGCGCGTGGCACCGCGCCTTTGCGCCAGGCTCAGAGGCCAGTGCCGTGGCCGTCTCCGCATCGGCGAGCGCAGCCTCGTGCTGCCCGGCAGCCATGAGCGCCAGGGCGCGAAGTTCGAGGAGGTCGACGAGGCAGTCGCCACCCTCACCACCCTCGAGGCTGTCGATGGCGCGCGTGGCCTCAACAAGCGACCTTGCGCAGTCGCCCTCTGCAAGCAGTGCGCGGGTCGCTTGCAGCATTGTGTCGGTGCCAGCAGCAGGCGGCGGATGGGCGACGGCACTCGTCGCAGCAGCAGCACCAGCACTCATCGCAGGACTGGTAGCCGCAGCCGCAGCCGCAGCCGCAGCCGCAGCCGCAGGCATGGGGGTGCCGTATTTAGCTGTGAATTGAGCTGCCGCCTCCTGCAGCCGCCTTTCATACTCGGCATCGCCCACTGCGCTGCCCGCAAAGTAGCCGCGCTGCTTCAGAGCATCGACGAAGCGCTCGAAATTCGTGTTCGACGTCGCCGCCGGCGTTGCCGACGGCGAAGCTAATGACGGAGGTGCCTCGGCCGCCGCCATCGCCAGTCCGGCGGTGAAGGTCTCGAGCAGTGACGGCGGCGAGGACTCGGAAGCAGCACACACTGACTGTCCAAAGGACTCGCGCAAGCACTGATGCGCAATCTCGAGGCTCTCGTCCTCTGGACTGCGCGCGGCCAGCGCTGCAAGGTGCGCGAGGAGGGAGGCTTTCAAAGTCTCCGCCGCCATCGGCGCTCTCCTCCACGGCTGCTGCTCGCCGAACCCGAGTTGGGAAAGAAAAGCGATACATGTACATGTAAACTGAGCATCGTGTCGTCAAGATCGCACGAAGTTTACCATACCGAATTTTCAGCAGGGAGGCCATTTTTCCCACAACTGCATTTTGTGCCTCCGCTTCATTCTTGGCTCTTGCGAGATCTTCCTCCAAGCACCATGGCTGCTGCGCTCACGATCGCCCTCTCCGCGCCAATGGCCTTCAACGCTCCGCTTGCGCCGATGCAGCAGGTGCGAGGGCACGGCGTATGCATTCTGCGGCCGCATGCGGCGGCGGCGAGGGACTGGATTGGCACCCCTGGCTCGGCTCTGCACTCGCAGCAAGTTGCAGTCACTCGATGGCTCTGCTCGCCGTGGGGACGCCTTCACGCCGCCTGACGGCATGTGGCGCGCCGTGGCGATATGGGATGGCGGCGTCTGCGGCAGCACCGCCGAGGAAAGCATGCTTACACGTCGCGTGCCTCCATGTGCCCTTCCTCCCGCAGGCGACGCGCAGTGCGAGTGTCTCGATGGTGATCGCCAACCCATCGAAGGCGCTGCCGTTCCTGGAGGCGCCCGCTTGCCAGTCGAGCGGCCTGGCCGGCGCGGAGACGGGCTTCGACCCGCTCTACCTCTCCAACTTCATGGACATCAAGTGGCTTCGGGAGGCCGAGCTGAAGCACGGCCGCATCTGCATGCTCGCATCGACGGGCTACGTCATGCAGGAGTTCTTCTCGCTGCCCAGCTACCCTGGCTACTCGCCCAACCCCGTCGAGGCGTTCAGCTCCGTGCCGGCCGAAGGCCTGGCGCAGATCGTCATCTTCATGGGCTGGCTGGAGATCATTGGCAACAAGGGCAAGTACTCTATGTCCGAGATGTTCGCCGATCCCGCGCGCGCGCCGGGCAACTTGGGCTTTGATCCGCTCAAGTTTGGCGCCAACGCCGCGACACGCGAGCGCCTTGAGATGGCCGAGCTCAAGAACGGCCGCCTTGCCATGCTCGCCTTCAGCGGCATGATCCACCAAACCTTTGTCACCGGAAAGCCGCTGTTCGCCTCGCTCAGCGAGATCTTCTCCCCTCCGTAAAAGTAGCGCCCGAGTGATTCGATGTCGACCGGCGCGTACCGCCGCTCTTGGGGCCCGCAGCGGCGCAGGAGCCGGGGAGGGAGGCTGGTGACGTGCGCTGTAGCCCGCGTACCCATGTGGACAAACTATTCGATAATCAGATGTTAATCACGCAATACTTGTTTTCTTGTTGATCTTAGTTTGGTCAAAGACCTTCACTTATCATAAAAATATTACTTTTTAGAGAAAAATGCGCCCGCCGGGAATCGAACCCGGGGCCTCCGCGTGGGAGGCGGAGATTTTACCACTAAACCACGAGCGCTCGTGTAAGCACAAAAGAGCCATTTTACTCGAATATATACCCTTCTTTTACTGAAATACGAACTGATACGACCCGACCATCGCAAAGGCTTTGCAGAAGCTGTGCTCCCCACCAGAAATCGGCACCAAATCTAAGTGAATGGTAGAGCTTCTTTTAGATAGGAATTCCGTCCCTTCACGCCAAATTTCAAGATGCCCGATGGGCTCGGCGACGTCGCCGAGCGCGACCCCGAACTCGATGCGCTCCTCAAAGAGCAGGCCGAGTTCCTCGCCATGGGTGGGAAGGCAGGCGCTGCCAAGGCTGTTCGCGTGAGCCGCTTGGGGCTTTTGCAAGGCAGTTCCGCGGTGCCACGCGCTCGCCAAGAACCAACAAGAGGATTCGATGAGCGGTTACCCGTGCTCAATCCAGACGTGGCACCGCCACCAAAGCTGGCGCCGCAGGCGAAGAAAGACGACCCCCCAGCTGCGTTGATAGCCCCGCCGGTGATGACCGAGATTCGTGAGCGCGAGCCCAGCGTCGGTCTGACGCTGCTTGAGCGGCGACCTTCACGCTTTACAAGGCAACAGCAACAGCAACAGCAACAGCAACAGCAACAGCAACAGCCGCCGCCGCAGCCGCCGCAGTCCTTCCCGCAGGTTGTGCATCGCTCCCAGCTTGGTGCGGCAGAGGCTGCGCAGCTGCGTAGCACCCACGCCATGCTTCGTGCGCAGCCGGCTAACGCCAGCATCAGGCCTCACCGAGGCGTCACCCTCGGCGACGGTGCGGCCGACGACATCCACTCACGAAATACGGCCACGCTAAGCGGGATGAGTGCGGATGAGATCCGTGCTGCACAGCAGCAGCTGCGCGCACAGCTGGACCCGGACCTCGTCGCGCGCATCCAGAAGCGCAGCGCGGCTACGAATGGTGCTGCCAGTGGGTCGTCTTTGTTGCCGCCGCCGCCGCCGCAGCCGCCACAGCCGACACGACGGCCACCACCACCGCCGCCGCCGCCACAGCCGCCGCCGCCACAGCCGCCGCCGCCCCAACCGTATGCGGAAGAGCTCGAGCGTTTAAAGCGCGAGTGGATGGGCGAGGCTGAGGCTGAGCCTGTGCCCCTCGACGAGGCGCGTCAGAAGCGTACCGCCGCGGAGGCCTTGGAGGCGGCGACGCGCAAGCTCGGGCTGCACTCGGTGCGCTTCGACTTAGGTGGACGGCAGATCGATCCGTCGAGCGCCGACACGATCGACGTGAGCGAGGGGCTCCACCACCACGGCGAGGCGCCCGCGGCGCCCGGGTACACGCTTGCGGAGCTCTCACGCCTCGCGCGCTCCACGGTGCCGGCGCAACGCTCACAGGCACTGCTCACGCTGGCCGGCGTGCTCGGGCACGCCGCCTTCGCGCAGCGACCTCGAGTATCAGCTGCCGCACCGACCACCGGATCTGCCGTGAACGTTCACACCGGATCTGCCGACGTCACCATGGCCGCCGCCACCGGAGCCACCCTCGAGCACGCGCTGGTCGCCAACGGCGTAGCTGTGGTGCGCTGGTGCCGCGACGCCGACACAGCGGTGCTGCTGCGCGTTGCCCTCGACGATGGGAGCACGTCGTGCGTGCACGCAGCGCTTCGGGCGGCCGACGCGCTCGCCGAGGCCTCCCAAGGCAGCCTGCCTCTCGGTTCCCTGTTGGCCGACGCGACGCGTGTGGCGCTCAGCCACCGCGGGGGCGAGGCGCTCGGGTTTGCAAGTGCGGCGAGTAGGGCGCCGGGCGATAGGGCGCCGGGCGATAGGGACGCGGCCAGCGGTGAGGGGGCGGCGGAGACCGATACGGAGACCGATGCGGCGCTGTGCCGGCGCTCGCTCATCGAAGGATGGGTGCGCATGGGCATCTGTGGGAGGCTGCGCTACCTGCTAGACAGTGGCGACCTCGCCCCGGCAGGCGAGGCAGACGCCTTGGCGTTGCTGTGCCGCTGTGCGCACACCTCTCTCAGCTGCGCGAGCGACGTCGCACGGACACCCCACCTCCTCGCCTCCCTACGCACGCTTCTTCAGGCTCGCAGCCCGGCGCGCCCCACGCTCCGGCTCGTGCTCACGCTCTTGCAGCTGCTGTGCGCGGCCTCGCGCGGCCTCGCAAGCCTCGTGCTGCAGGCGGGCACCCTCCACTGCTGCCACGCGACGCTCGCCGGTGCCTTTCGCGTTGACATTGTCAGCGGTACGATCGCGGCTCCTCGGCAACCCCTTCCCGCCGGCGATCCGACCGCCGCCGCGACCTCTCCAGCTGCCCTCCTCAGCACCTCTCTCGGCGCCGACGACCTGGCAGCTGCCGTGATCGGGCTGTGGCGCTGCTGCGCCGCCTACTCTCTCAGCGAGCCGCCGCTCGACTCCTACTTTCCTCTGTTCTCGCAAGCGACCAGCGCGCCCTGCGGCGTGATGAGCACAGCCATCTTTTCTCTCCTCGAGACTCTGTGCTACTTGCCGCAGGACGCTCGGCTCGTGCGCGTGGACGCGGCGCCGCAAGGCTCGACAGCTGGCGAGCCAGCCGACGGCGCCTCGGCTGAGGGTGTGCACGATGAGGGTGTGCAGGTGGAGGGTGTGAAGGAGGAGGATGAGGAGGCGGAGGCCGAGGAGGCGGCGGAGAGGGCGGCGGAGGAGGCGGCGGAGGAGGCCGATGTGGCTGCGGCCGCCTCCACTCCGGAGGGCGCGACCATCGTCCACAAGCTCGAGGCCTCCCTCCCATCCGCGCACGCGGCTGCGCCGGCGACACGACCCACGACGAGCGCCTCCAAGAGCGTTGTGGTGAGCGCTCAAGATGGCGTCGCATTGGATGCGCCGCCCCTGGGCGTCGTGGTGAGCGCTCAAGATGGCGGCCTCTCTGGGCGCTGGCGCTTTCTCTCGGCCTACGTGCCGTCGGCCCTCACGGCGCTTCGTGCTGCGGACGCGTCCATCGAGGGCCTTGTTGCGAATGCCGCGGGCGAGGGCCATGGCGGCAGTATGGGCTGCGACAGGGTCGAGCCGCCGACGCGCGTGCTCGCCATCGTGGACGCCGCGCGCCAGGCCGCCGCGAGCGCGCAGATGGTCGCCTCGTACGTCGCGGCGTTGCAAGCACTGCAGCCCGACGTGCACCTTCCGCTGCTGCTGCCATGGTGCGAGCAGCTCTCCGATCGACTGGCGGCCTCGCTGCAGCGCGGTGGCGTCTGCATGTGGGCGCTGGCAACTCTTCGACGCGCGACGACCACTTGCCCTTCGAGCCGTTTGGAGGTGGGCGCCGCGGTCGACTACCTGCTTGGCCTCGTCCGCCTCCTCTGGCAGTTGAGCCGGACGCACCGGGGCTTGCTCGCGCGCTGGGCCAAGGTTGACGGTGCCAGCTTGACCGTAGTCGCGGCAACGCTCTGGGATGTGTGCCAAGGCCTTCCAGAAGCCATAGGGAGCATCAAGCCAACGCTGCACGATCCGCGCGCCGACCAAGAGTCCCGCGGCGAGGCCACAGTCGAGAGCTATGCCACGAGCGTCCATGCGGCCTCAGTCTCGATGGCAGCGACCGCGCCGACCGGTCGCGCCCTTTTGGGCGCCTCTGGGCGCCTCGGCCATCTGACAGTCGTCCTCATCGACGCCATCGACGCGGCTTCGACTCGGCTCCCCTCCGTGCCTCTGAACCCCGCGTCGCCATCGGCGTCGCCGGATGCTGCCACTAGCCGTGGCGCGGCCCGCCTTATCAGTCTCGCCTTGTGCGCCGCGACATGGATGCGGCCAGGGGACGAGGTCGCCTGCCGCACGCTGGTGACCAATGTGTCCATGAGCACGCGCTGGCTTCGTCGTCTGATCGACGAGGAGCACGCGCAGACGATGCACGCCGATCCAAGCGCGCCGTCGGACGCGGATGCTGATGCGCACCAAATTCGTGCAGCGATGCTGCCGACGTTCTCTCGGATGCTCGAACTGGGCCCCGCTGAGGAGACCCAAGCGCGCGCGCGCGCCACCCCGAGCCCCACCGAGCTCGCCGCGCTCAGCGTCTCCTCTTCCGCGTCGCCGCTGCCGCTGCCGCCCGACTGGCTCTGGGGCCCGTGCCATCAGTTTGGCATCGACGCGGGCGACAAGATGCCTGAGGCCCGTGTGCTCTCGCAGCTGGGCACTTCGCTCCGGCTGCTGCGCCTGCTGCTCGCTCATCCGCCGCTCTGCTGGGCGGCACCTTCGCGACTGCTGTGCCGCGGCCTCGCCACGTTCAATCTGCCCGGCACACCGTGGCGCGACACCGCCGTAGCTCGAGCGCTCGACGCCATCTTTGACGGCCTCACCGCCCCTGGGCGAGGCGGTGGGGAGGGGGGGCGAGGCGGTGGGGGGCGAGGCGGTGGGGAGGGTTCGTATCAGAGCTCGAATGGCGGTCGCGGGCCGCAGCGCTGCTGTCTGCTCGGCGACGAGCGGCGCGTCGACGTGGCCGAGCTGCTACGCAGCGTCCTCGAGACCTTTACCGCGGAGTCGTACGGTGATCCAACGTTCAGCAAATGGATTCTGCTCGGCATGCGCACGGAGGAGCCCGAAAGCGTGAAGCTCGCCACGTGGCATGCGCTCGAGGAGCTTGCGCACAAGCTGCCGATGGCGCATCCGGCGCCGGATCGCGTGCAACAGTGGTTCGCGCGTGGGGGCGAAGAGGTGGGCGACGAGGAGCTTGGTTGTGGAGTGAGGGCGGCCTCAGATCCAGCATCCAAGGAGGAGCTTGTGGCCTCAGAGGCGCTTCTCAAAGCATTTGAAGCGAGCCTGCTGCATGGAAAGCTGCGCGAGGCGCCACGCTCGTCTTTCCTTTACTGCCTTGCCCTCCATCACCTCGCAGCAGCCGCCTTTGGCGGTGGCGCAGGCACGATCCACCTCAACCACCTCGTGCAGGGCGCCACTGCCGAGGCGTGTGTGGACCTGTGCCGCGCCACGCGCTCGAGCCTTCGAGGCGGCCTCGCCGCTGTCGAAACAGAAGAGGCAGTCCAGGCCGCCGCGGTGATGCTACGGCGCAGCAGCCTCACGCGTGCTGCTTTGAAGGAGGTGTCCAACGAAATGCCTGCGGCTGCCGTGGCGGCGGTGACGGCGGAGCTGGGAGTCCTCGAGGATGAGGCCCAACTTTGGCTCGAACGGCGCGATGCGCACGAGCGGCAGACGGGCAGGGCCGCGCGAGGAGCGTCGGCGCGAGAGGGGGAGAGCAGTACGGCGCCAGCGGAATCAGCCAAGCCCGTGAATCGCGTCTTTGTCAACAAGCTAACCTCGGCGCTCGACAAGGTTTTGGCCGAGCAAGAGGACGAGGAGAGGGGCAGCCAGAGGGGCACCCTGCTGTGACAGGCCATGAGTCAACCTTTCGCGGGCTTAATGCATGTCACAAGCGGCGCGTCGCGTTGGGCGAGTTCGAGAAGAGAAACCAACTCGCAACTGGGCGAAGAGCGCAACTATGCCGTGGCCCCCGACGCTTCAAAAGCCTCTCCCGCACTGCTTTCTTAGTTGAGGGTGACAGAGCCGTGGCAACCGTGGCAACCGAAAGTAGAGGACTGTACGTAAGCACTCAAGTAGCAAACACGCAATCAATAATTCTGCCGAAGTCGTCTAAAAAATTCGTCATCCCGACGGAGGCGTCGGCGGTTTCGTGAGTTTTTGCGTCGCAGCGAGTCGGCTATCGGCAAGTCCCGCGACACTCATCATGCTCCCCGATTTCACTCCGCTCCCACGAGCAGCGCTTGTGGTCCTCTTGTGGCTTCTGACGCACCTGGCTGCGACGCACAAGGCCATCCGGATCGTCGGTACTGTGATGGACGGCGGCACGCCGCGCTGGCGATCTGCAGTTGGCCTAATCACGCAGCTCGGCGTACTGCCAGTGCTCTTTTTTGTCGCACTCATCTCCAATGGCGACGCGCAGGGCTGGTCAGACCGCAGTGCAGCGTCGCGCGATGGCATGCACTTTATGGGTTGGGCATTTGCTGCCATCTTTCCTTCGCTCATGCTGCTCGACTTTGTGATGTGCGAACTCAGCCCTCTCATCATGGCGCACCACTTGGTTTGCGTGCTGGGTCACGTGTACGCGTGCACGGTGGCAGCGCGGTCGTTTCCAGCCTACTTTGCTGGAGTAGTCGCTCTCGAGGTGGGTAGTGGTGGCACCGGTGTGCATTGCTTGTCGCCGAAGAGCTTTTCGGCAGCAAACATGCTCGTGCTCATGACAATTTCCAACTTGGTGGCCTTGGGTTGCGTCTGGCAGTGGACCTCCTGGAATGACGAACGAGGGTGGATGGAGAGCTGCACTGTCGTATTCACGAGTAGTATGCTCTGCCTTGCGCGCCAGAATGATGCGCAGCAAGTGTGGAGGTCGTCTGGTGTCGATGAGAAAAACATCAAGAAGATCTGATCGCAGGGTCAGGAGACCACACCCGATACTGAGTAGCATGCAGCCGTCGGTGTTGAGGCTGTGCGTGTGTCATGCACACGGATGATTGGTCTCTCCGTTTTTGCGCTTTCGGACAGCATGCATGGCATGCATGTAAGATTTCTCATCACGGACCTCGAAACATCAAACCGAACTTCACCGCGGGCGCGTTGCTTTCAGCATACTGAACGAGCCTGGCGCCGCGTAATGCCGCCGGAGACGGACAAGAAGGTACCTGCAACGGACAAGGGGAACGCATTGATCACTGCCTCGGCATTCCTCGAGGCGGCCACGCCTTCAGTCGAGATGAACAAGGAGATGGTGAGCATGTTAATTGCCTCGACCTTCCTCACGGGCGCCGCACACACCAAACGCATCCAGGCTTCTGAGAAAGCCGGTGGTATCGACGAGCATGTGTTTTTTGTCAGCTACCAGCCGCCCACGCCGCGTACAAAGAGGGTCAGCGTTGAGGGATCGGCAAGTGGAGTCGTTGTGGCTGCCAAGACGCCCACGTGCGCAGTGTGCGACACCCCCATGGCAGAATACTGTTTGCGCATCAAATGGGCTGGGCTTCGAAGCACCCCGTGGGTACATCTGAGCTGCCGCAGGATGCCTACGATCCCGCATGAGGGCTGCTTGGAGCTACACATTCACGTGCGGGGGGTGGAAGCCCTCGAGGCCGCCGACGCCCAGACCGTAGAAGCGTGGCGGCATGGTGTAATGCCACTGCCTGGTGCTCTCACGGAGCGAGCTCGTCGAGAGCAGGTGAGGCTTGCTGAGCTCGAGGCCCGCCGGCTTGAAGCGGAGGAGGTAAGTGCCGAAGGCATGTTCAGCCGCGTGGCAGAGCGGCGCGAGGCGAGGGAACAACGCATGAATTGGCAGCGCGAGCACGACCGTAAGCCCTTATCCGAGCACTCGCAGATGCCGCTCCTGCTCCTGCCACCACGGAGGAGGGCACCTTCTCCCGATCGCCTCCCGTCGCCATCTAGCTTCTTGCTGACGGGTTCGTCACCACGGGCGCGAGAGGCTGTGAGGGAGCGAGCTTGCCGTGAACATGAGAAGCGTGACGCGCAGGCACAGAGGCTCCAGAAGCTCAAGGCCGCGCAGGCGGATCAGCTGCAGGCGGTGCAGGCTGCATGCAGCAGCCGAACGAACTCGGTTGGCGCAGGTCTCGGGTCCCTCAGCTCGACCCTCCCCTCGCCGCGTGCCCACGAGAACCAGCAACGTGCGGCGGATAGTCTCGAGCGCCATGGCGAGGCGATGGCCAAGCACCGCGTGGCGATCCAGGCAGCGGAAGAGCGCGCAGAGCTGGCTTGGCTAGCGCAGCACCTCGGGGCCCTGCCGGCACCACTGCCTCGGCCACGCTATCTAATCATAGAGCCCAGGATTCCACTGACATCGTGTCGGCCGCCTCCATTCCGGCCGCTGCCACAACCTGACCTCAATAGCAGCCGATGCATTACAGAAGCGGAGCTGCTCGCGCTGCCTCTCCGCATCCGAATGGCATTTGAGCGCGAGCCCGACGGGGTCGAGATGCCTTTCCTCGGCGCTTCCGCTTGGAAGCAACCCTCTCGTTTTTAGCAAACTCGACGCGCTACGCGACGGGTCGTTAGAGGTTAGACGCGATCGTGCGGTGGGGGCAGCCATACATGTAAGGGCAACTAAAGGGCAACGCTTAGGCAAGGCTTACCTAGACTCACCTGAGAGAACAGACTGCAACTATCCAGTGTCACCGCCCGCCGTCCTGCCAGGAGCGACCACGATCCAGACGTTCTCTCCTAATTCTCTCCTTCATCTGACATCTCCGAGAATAAACCGAGAGACGTTCCTCGTCCGTTCAGTCGAGTCCTTGCGCCTCAGTCTGCACTTCTGAGCTCTGCCTCTCTGAGCACTGACTTCTGCCCCCGCTTTCGTCGCACGTCGCTTCGTCTATCGTCGGTCAATCGGTCTCGCGTCGCGACGCGTTCAGAAAAATGGACTGGTAAGGCTGGGGGTCGCCCCACGGTCTCACACGGATAGTAATTCGATTAGTCAACCCGCGATTCGGCATCTTCGCGAACGAAACAACAAGACGTACGCTTTTCGTCCTTCGACGACGCACACGGCACCCACGGTTCGCCGTCTGGATCGGACGAACCGAGCGGCGAAACCCGAAACACTCGACTCTTGAGACGACTATAACGCACAAAGGCGTTTAGCTTTAGGACCGAGCGGACGGGCGAGAAAGGCGTCGGCCGAGTGAACCGCGACGAGCGATCCGTCGACGCCACGCCACCCTCCGCACGCGGTCGTACGAACCGGTCCCGCTCCACGTCGGAGCGATCGCATGCAACTCTCGCGCGTGACGCGTCGGCCGCGATCCATTTTCGATAATTTACCGTCTGACAGTGGTGAGGCCGCGCAGTATTGTGATCAGAAACGGTGTCCCACCCAGGTAAATGCACCGAACCACCACCCGACTACCTTCCGCCGCCGTCAAGCAGCGGCGCATCGGGGAAGCCCGCGACGCCATCAGAGCCAACGCTTGCGTGCGTAATTGCGAAGACCTTGTAGGCAGTGCCCATGCCCGGGCTGGCGACCAGCCGGCCCGCGCTGCGCACGAGCTCCTTGCGCGCCTCCCGATCGTCCATACCCTTCAGCAGCGCGTTGATCCGGGCCTCCAGGCCCATAGCGGCCAGAAAGTCTCGCTGCGTGCTCAGCGGCGGGCAGCGCAGGCTCGATCCCGCCGTCTCTCGGGCGACTTGCCTCAGCGTGCCGAAGTCGACGTCGACGGAGAGGTCGACAAGACCAGGCTGGTGGAGCGGGTGGACCGGCGCATGGCGCAGGATGCCGCGCAGGCTGTCCTTGGGAGTCTCGTCAGTCCCGTAATCGATCATGAGCGCCGCGCCCCGCGTGACCGCCATCCGCTTGCATAGCTGCTGCACGAAACTCATGGCGCCCGGGCAGATCTCCGCGCTATCGAGCACCGGCACGACGCCGCCCGTCTGGTCGCGCTCCTGCTGCTCGACGCCTTGCGTCCGCGCCGTTGTCGCCTCCGCATTCGCCTTCGCCTTCGCCTCCGCCGCCGCCTTCGCCTCCGCCACGACGTCGCCGCCTCGACGCGCGCCGAAGAGGATGCTCGCCGGGGTTGGGTTGGCCGACAGGACGAAATCGAATACGCGCGAGTCGGCCTCAAGATCGCGGAGCTCGTCTGTGCGCTCCGCGTGCGGGTCCACCGCTGCTGCCGCCGCGCCGGCCGTGTGCTCGCGCAGCTCAATCATCCTCTCGCGCCAGCCCTGCGGCGTGCGCACGAGCTGGTGTACAGGAAGAGCGTCGAGGAACTCGTGGGCGATCGTGAGCTCAGGCACATCCGGGTCCGCCGGGATGCTCTCGAGCGAAGTGTGCCACCTTATGTCAACGGCACTCGCCCCGCTGGTTGCGGCGATGGTCTGCTGCTGCACCCCACGCAAATGGTTCGAGACCTCGACGAGATCGACGGAGAGGGCAGCGTGGAAACCGGGAAAGACGGCCGTCGAGCGCAGCACATCGGCGAGTAGGGTACCGCGGCCGGGGCCCGCCTCCATGAGCCGTAACTTGCGCGGCTGGCCCAGTCGCTCCCAGCACGCGACGCACCACACGCCGATCAGCTCGCCGAAGACCTGGCTCACCTCAGGCGAAGTGACAAAGTCGCCGCCGCGCCCAAAGACCTCCTCGCGTCGCATGTAATAGCCATGCACCGGATGCGTTAGCGCTACCGTCATAAACTCTTTGATCGTCATCGCACCACGAACACGGATCTGCTTCGCAAGCTTGCCCTGCAGGTCGCCACTCGTGCTGTTGGCGCTGCTGCTTGGGGCCGCAGATGCAGCAGTGCTCAATCGACGAGTTGCAAAGTCGACTGGCAAGGCAGACGACGACAAAAGCGCTCGCATGTACGGTCGCATGGTGGGCACGCGCATTGCCGATCCAAAGAGCTTCTTGGGCTCAACAAGATTTGCCGTTTGTCTTGTTTTCCTGGCAAATTCCTCAAAAGCGTCCCGCCCCAGCAGTACCCCAGCAGACCGGCTCTTAGCTGAAAAACAGGGTCCGGCCCTCGCGTGCATCTCGCGTCATTTTGATGGTGGTCGGACAGATGCACAAAGACCGTCAAAATTCACACCGAGTAATGTAAACTGTACCGCGCAACCTCACAGTGTACTTGAGTGTAAACTCATGCAGCCGACGGGGTGCTTACGCGCATCTCCCATCTGCACGTGCATCTCCCATCTGCACGTGCATCTCTCGTCGAGGGTCTCAGTCAAGTGCGCCAGCGACGAAGTTCTGGAAGCGATTCGAGTACTGAAGAGGATCGACCACCGAAAAGTTCTGCGCGCCCGTCATCTCTCCGGTCTGGGCTGCCTTGTACTGATGCTCGAGCTGCTTCCTGAGACCGTACTCGCACAGGATGTCGATGCATCCAATAAAGTACACCTCCCTGCCCACCTCAGGCTCCTCAGGCTCGTTGGCGCGCACCGCCACCCACCCGCCGCCGCCGCCGCCGCCGCTGGGCGTGTCGCGCGGCGCCCGTCGCTGGTGCTCACGATGCAGCTGCTGCTGCGAGACTGCCTCTACGATTTGGACTGACGCGCCGCGCTGGCGCTCGTCGGTGTCCATGAGTGGTGGTGGTGGAGGAGGAAGCGGTGACAATGGGCCAGAGCCGCAGCCGGCGCCGACGCCGGCGCCGCCGCAGCCGCCGCAGCCGCCGCAGCCGCCGCAGCAGCCGCGGTGGATGCCGATGAATAACGAGTAATCGATCACCTTGAGCGCCTCGAGGAGTGCGCAGTCCTTTCGGACCTGTGTGAGCAGCCGACGTTTCTTATCCGGGCCCAGGTGCAGCTTGCGCCCCGCGCGGATCCAATCGAGATCCTTGAGCACCACATTTGGGTCCTGACGCTCGGCCTCGCTTGTGATACGTCCGCGCGTCGACCCCTTGAGGTCATAGCGCTCGTGGATGGGCTTGTCGATCGGCAAGACGTTGCCCATGACCACAAAGTAAACCTTCTTCCCGAGCGTGGTGGGCAGGTGAACGCGGTGCAGACCGAAGAAACGGCAGAGCAGCGTGTACCGGTGGGCCATCAAATGCCCATGATAGCGCGGCAGTGCCTTGATCAGAAAGGCGGCCTCGTTCTTGGTACACGTCTTGAGGATAAAGCGGTAGTCGGCCGAGTAGAAGAAGAAGGAGCCCGATTTAGAGTTCGTGAACATCTCAACGAGCACGTACTCGGAGGTGAGCGAGAGCAGGTACTCCTCGTTGGTCACGCCAAAGTGCTCTCGGATCTGACGGAAGACGAGCGGCGAGAAGTCACGGAACCTGAAGTCCTGCTGAGTGTGAGCGGGCGTGTCGGCTGAGCCATTGGCGAGAAAGTCGCCGTCCCACTTATCGTCAAATTCGTTCGGCGCGAGCTCGCGCTGCGGCTCGTTGGCAAACTTGCTGATCGCCGTTCGAATGCCCAGGAGCATCATGAAGATGAGGTCAAAGGACTCGTGGCCTGCCGAGATGAGGTTGGAGGTGTCCGCCTCCTCGGACGTCTCGGGCTCCGATCGGACGGAGGAGTCGGGGCTGGCCGAAGCCCCTATTTCTCCCCCATTCATGCCAGAGTGCGAGTGAGACTGTACATGTACATGTACCTTTGAACATGTACATGGTATTCTCGCGAGAGAACTAGAGTGCCAATATGAAACTACGCCCGAATTGGTAATATGGAACATTAATATGGACGTAAAAAGGGAATACATGTAAGGGGGTGTGCGTAAACCCGGACTCCCGCGCCTCCTGCTCGCGTGGGTACGGCGCTTCAAGTATCAAGATTTTGACGAGTACTCTGATGTTCATGTTGCGTGAGAGAGGCCAGAGAGACGCGCAGCGCGGACGGACGCGACCGTGACAGAACCGGCGGGGGGCCGACAGATAATTCTCAGATCGATTCTCAAAGATGTGTCATAAATCATGCACCCGTAAAGACGCCGTTTCGGATGCGCCGACAATTTACACGTGAACCGCAACCTCACAGTTGTGTACAAACGATTGCAGCCGACGGGGTGCTTACGCGCATCTCCCATCTGCACGTGCATCTCTCGTCGAGGGTCTCAGTCAAGTGCGTCAGCGACGAAGTTCTGGAAGCGATTCGAGTACTGAAGAGGATCGACCACCGAAAAGTTCTGCGCGCCCGTCTTCTCTCCGGTCTTGGCTGCCTTGTACTGATGCTCGAGCTGCTTCCTGAGACCGTACTCGCACAGGATGTCGATGCATCCAATAAAGTACACCTCCTTGCCCACCTCAGGCTCCTCAGGCTCGTTGGCGCGCTCCGCCACCCGCCCGCCGCCGCCGACGCCGCCGCTGGGCGTGTCGCGCGGCGCCCGTCGCTGGTGCTCACGATGCAGCTGTTGCTGCGAGACTGCCTCTACGATTTGGACTGACGCGCCGCGCTGGCGCTCGTCGGTGTCCATGAGTGGTGGTGGTGGAGGAGGAAGCGGTGACAATGGGCCAGAGCCGCCGCCGCCGCCGCCGCCGCCTCCGCCGCTGCGCTGGGCACGCCCGTCAGAGTGTGCCAGCTTGTAAAAGCGCGAGGCATCGCGCTCGCGCGACAGCACCGAGCGCGCCGAGCTCGCGCGGTGGATGCCGATGAATAACGAGTAATCGATCACCTCGAGCGCCTCGAGGAGTGCGCAGTCCTTTCGGACCTGTGTGAGCAGCCGACGCTTCTTATCCGGGCCCAGGTGCAGCTTGCGCCCCGCGCGGATCCAATCTAGATCCTTGAGCACCACATTTGGGTCCTGACGCTCGGCCTCGCTTGTGATACGTCCGCGCGTCGACCCCTTGAGGTCATAGCGCTCGTGGATGGGCTTGTCGATCGGCAAGACGTTGCCCATGACCACAAAGTAAACCTTCTTCCCGAGCGTGGTGGGCAGGTGAACGCGGTGCAGACCGAAGAAACGGCAGAGCAGCGTGTACCGGTGGGCCATCAAATGCCCATGATAGCGCGGCAGTGCCTTGATCAGAAAGGCGGCCTCGTTCTTGGTACACGTCTTGAGGATAAAGCGGTAGTCGGCCGAGTAGAAGAAGAAGGAGCCCGATTTAGAGTTCGTGAACATCTCAACGAGCACGTACTCGGAGGTGAGCGAGAGCAGGTACTCCTCGTTGGTCACGCCAAAGTGCTCTCGGATCTGACGGAAGACGAGCGGCGAGAAGTCACGGAACCTGAAGTCCTGCTGGGTGTGAGCGGGCGTGTCGGCTGAGCCTTTGGCGAGAAAGTCGCCGTCCCACTTATCGTCAAATTCGTTCGGCGCGAGCTCGCGCTGCGGCACGTTGGCAAACTTGCTGATCGCCGTTCGGATGCCCAGGAGCATCATGAAGATGAGGTCAAAGGACTCGTGGCCTGCCGAGATGAGCTTGGAGGTGTCCGCCTTCTCGGACGTCTCGGGCTCCGATCGGACGGAGGAGTCAGGGCTGGCCGAAGCTCCTATCCCTCCTGCCGTGAGCGCCGCTGCGATTCTGGCATGCTGCTCCTTCACCGCGGTACTCGACATATGCAAGACGCTCTCGCCCTCGCCCCCGTGTACGGCGGAGGTGTGAATCTGAACCGGGAAGTTCACCGTGCGAAGAGCGCCTTATTGGACGCGCATAAGGCGCATGGGCAGGGGCAGCCCGGCGGCTGGAGTATGGCTGTGATAACGGTAGTTTCATCGCCCGCCGAGTGCTGTTCACGGTACCGGTATAGCGACTCGCTTCGCGGGACACGCACGCGCGGGCGGGCGGCGGGCGGGCGACCGCGACGACGGCAAGGAGTGCCCCATGCGCCTCGCCCTCGTATGGCTCGCTCTGCACGCGAGTTCTCTGCACGCACAGCAGCTCCGTTTCACTGGCTGGCGCGATCCACTCGCAGACCGCAAGAAGAACCTGTATGAGAAGGGCACGCAGATGCTCACAGTGCAGCAAACACGGGAGCTCGCTGTCCGTGCGATCGCACGGCACTTGCGCGCCAACCCAGGATTTGCGGCTGAAGTCGGAAACGACCTTTACGAGTTCGGCGTGTATACCGGCGGAGGCTTGCGTAAGTGGTTGCAGATGCTGGCACACGAGGGCATAGCCTTCACCGGCCATGTGTGGGGCTTTGACAGCTTTGAAGGCATGCCAGCTGAGGACATGCGCTTCAAGTCCAAGCTGCGGCAGAGGGACAAGGGATGGCTGGCCGGAGGTCTGAACACCGCGGAACAGCTTGGGATCGCCGACTGGACGCAACTTTGCCGCACTATAATTCGCAACATTGGCCACTCCGCACCCGAGCGCATCCACATGCTTCGTGGCTTCTACAACGAAAGTCTCCGCGGAGGCCGACGGCTGGCACATCGCTTGCAGATGAAGCCTGCTCTGATCGTGGACTTTGACTGCGACCTGTACACGTCGAGCGAGCAGGCGATGCGTTTTACCCTCGATGCCGGCGTTCTCGTACCTGGCTCGTATGTGTACCTCGACGACATCATGCCTTGGGTGTGGCGTGACACGACGCAGCCTTCCACGGAGCAAAAGCTCGCGTTCGAGCAGCTCACGTCCGAGTATGGGCTCACGTGGCATGAGCTGAAGCTCAATACCACACGGCGCGAGCATGCGTATCAGCGCCCGGTGTTGCGGCTCACCGCGTGCCAACGTTGCAAACCACGGCGACGCGACAATTCTGCCGCGGAGCGCGTGACTCCAAGTAGGATGGCCGTGAGCACTCCCGATTGCGTGGTCCCTCGAGCCAGTTTTGGTGAAACCGAGACAGCGGCGTGACGTGTACAGCGCCCTCTATGGCACTGTGGGAGATGAACTGCGACACTGGCGAGATGCGTGGCACGTGGACGTGCGCCGATAGCTTAGGGTGCGCCGATTGTGCACACAATCGATGCACACAAAAGGGCGACGATCGGATCGGCCGCGGGCGGTGCACCGCACCACCCCATTCCAGATTCCACCAACTCAATTGGCTAAGTATGCAACCTCCTCAACCTCATGGCGAGTTACAATAGATTACATCGCGTCAATCGACGATAATATGGCACGGCACAATGATTGAGTCAATAACCTAAAGTCATGCCTCAAGTATAACGCTTAACGGCCGTCCTCACTGCCTCGGTCTCCCGATGAAAAGCCTGTCGCCCGTCTGGGGTCTGACTGGGGTCTGCCCGTCTGGCCCGGAACGCCGTCGGATTAGTGATTTGGAACGGCCTCTCGCGTCGCGGAACTTCGCGATATCAAAAACTAGCACATGCACTTTAACGATGCAATGCCGGCGCGTGCATCAATTTCGTGACACTCGTTACCCACCACACGCTTCACCGCACGGTACCGGTATGAGGACGCCAATATCGCAGATGCCAGCGTTCGACGCATGCGATGCTCTGGCTCGTCCGAACAGCTCATCATTACACAACTGCCTTCGGTATCCGTCAAGGCGCGTGAGAAGGCTCCGACTGCCCGAGTCGGTCGAGCGCGTGCGTTGCGGCGCAGCTAATCATGGTTCGTGCCGTACGTCAGACGCTCACCGTCTGTGTGCCACGCTCACTTCGTCGGCCCTTTTTTGTCCATCTGATACTTTTTTTTGCATTGCTCCTTCGTGCGCGTGCCGACCGCAGCTGCGACCTTCTCCCAGCGCTTCTCAGCGCCATCAGGATTGGCCGCGAGCGCCTTTTTGAACTTCATCTCCTCTTCCTTGCTCCAAGGGTTTGGGCTAGCAACAGCGGCACCTGCGGCTGCCGCAGCCGGGGTCGCCGGTTTTGGCGATGGCGTAGGTGCCGCAGCAGCGCCGCCCTTCTGTTTCGCAGGTGGTGCAGCTGCGGCAGGGGGCGGCGCTGCTGCCGTCTTGGCCTTCTTCGTCGGCGGAGGCAAGACCACCTCATCCTCCTCGTCGTCCTCATCCTCGTCGTCGTCTTCCTCCTCGCCTTCCTCATCATCTTCCTCCTCGCCCTCCTCGCCCTCCTCGGCATCTTCCTCCTCGCCCTCCTCACCATCTTCGTCATCATCGTCCATATCATCGTAATCGTCATCGTCGTCTTCGTCATCGTCATCATCGTTGTCCTCAAGCCCCTTCAGAGCAGCCGCATCCTCTTTGTCGTACACGTCGTCGTCTTCATCGAGGTCCAGGAAGCCCGTCAGATGCACCGAATGGGACCCTTTAAGGTGAAGCGTCACATTGTCCGACGGGCTGAAGGGAAGCTCAAGTGTGCAATGCTCCACCCGGCCCTCGTGCAGCCGGCACACGACATACTGCTGGTCACTGCCCTCAACGCTGACTGAGAGCACACATGGCTCTGCGCTCGATTTGGTGATCACGAGCGCCGCCTGCTTAACCACGAGACGCCGCTCGATGTTGAGCGGCAGCGGCATCTTCGGTTTGACCTCGACACCCCAGAAGGCCATCCTTCCAGCGTCTTTTGCAAGTCCCCGACGGCGGCGACGTCGACACGACCAATCCTGACCGCGTTTCGAAGTTCGAATGGGACACGTCACCCACTGCAGTATGAATCGAAGGTAAGAAAGCTTGTCACAAAACTTTCCTTTACTCCAGAAGAAGGCGCGCTCGTTCGCGTGAGGAGCTACTGTACCGAAGTCGTCCCCATGCGTGTCGATCTCACGACGGCGGTTCTTGCCTCAATGATGGCCATGATAGCCCAATATCTGTTATGCGGCGGCGGCATCGCTTTCGCCAGCCTCGAACCCGCTGTCCAGCCAGAGCATGTGCACGCCGCCAAGAGCGAACGCGACATCAATGAGCAGCAACGGCGAAGTGCACAGAAGTTTGCCCAAATGGGCCTCCCAAGTGACGAAGAACAGCAACCAGATGAGGTGCGCCTTTCCTCGGAGACGCTCATCGAGACGGACCTTCTAATGCGCTGCGGCGAGAAACTGCCACCAGAGAGCGCATGGACAACACGAGGTGTGGAGATCCACGTCAGAGCACATTACCATGGGCAGCAGCCCGAACGCGAACATCAGTGGAAGTATGTTGTCTCTTTTCGCAACGGCGGCCTTGACACGGTGCAAATGCTCACAAGGCACTGGATTTTTATCAATCAGGACGGCGTCGTTCACGAGATGAAGGGACCTGGAGCTCGTGGCGTGACGCCGGTACTTGGACCTGGAGATTCGTGGCAGTATGAATCTGGCACGACGCTGAGCACCCCAACCGGCTCGATGCATGGCTCCTTCCAGTTTGCCACACTCAAGTCGCCCAACTCGGGCACGCGCCTTCGCTCTTTCAGCGCGCGTGTCGCACGGCTCACGCTGTCCGCGGACGACAAGGGCGCTCTCACCCCTTGTGCCGACACAGCCGCCGCAGCCGCGCTTTTGCCGGCAACAAGCGTGCATGCGACGCGACGTGTCATCGTGGGAGCCTCGTCACGCTATTACGGGTTTGAGCGCGTGTCCACGCCGTCGGACTCGTTGCATCAATTTGTTTACGACGTCCAAATCAACAATGCGCGTGCTGAGCCAGTTACGGTGGTCGGCCATCGATGGGAGGTGCAGACGCGCGAGCAGGCAGAAAGAGGCGAGGCGACTGTGATTAGCGGCCCAGGGGCAGGCGGCACGATGGAAGAGAGAGAGCTACAACTACCTGCAGGTGAGGCGATGCGCATACAAGGTCTGCTGACCGCGGCAGCGCCGATGGCGAGGGCGTACGGCGCATACACGGTCAGGCTTGGTAGAGAGGGCTTGGCGACCATTGAGGTCAAGATTGGTGAGATGGCCCTCTCCATTGATGAGAGGCCCGTTCCCAGGTTTGGCCTGAACGAGCATCAGGAGGACGATGATGCCGGTGATAGCTAGTCGGACGGGCTACACCACACATGGCATCGTAATGCTGTGTGCTGGCTATACATAGTTGTACATCTCGCCGCGCAGCAACCGTAGAATATTATAGGCTCGCAGCAACCGTCTAGCAACCGTCGCTCTTATGGTACGCAGAGCTCCTGCAAGCCCTAGCCTCCGATCCGGTTACCATTGTGTGTTTCGTCACTGTCTACATGTTCAGGTGTATTGATCATAGGACAAAAGGTCGTGCGCTGTGGTACCGGTAAGCTGGTAACGCGGTAACGCGGTAACGCCTCGCGGTACAGTAGCCGAGGTGTGTTTCACAGTCGCCCAATGCGAAGAATGGTCGAGAGGCTACCCACGCTGCAATCCGCACGCACCTTCTGCCGCCGCTTGCACAACATCGTGCTCATCTCGCCAGACATTCCTGGTAATACCGGCTCCATTGGCCGAACGGCGATGGCGACTGGCTGCCGACTGCACTTAGTCCATCCCCTCGGCTTTTCAACGGATGAGAAGAGCTTTCGGCGGGCGGGCCTTGACTATTGGTCGAGGCTTGACGTGCGCGAGCACGAGAACTGGGATGCATTCGTGGACGCAGAATTCGGGCCTGGCATTGCAGGACAAACACGGCCATCTGCATGGCTCTTTACGACGAAAGCCAGCATGCGGCCACACTGGGAAGGCGCTTACCAAGACGGCGACTACCTGCTCTTCGGCAGCGAGACTCGCGGCGCGCCGGATCATGTGCACGAATGGGTTAGCGAGCGCTTCGGCGAGCATTGCCGAGTTTGCCTCCCGATGCGGCCCGAAGCTCGCTCGCTCAACTTGGCCGTCAGTGTTGGCGTGGCCGTGTACGAGGCGCAGCGGCAGCTTGCGGCTCGTGTGAACGCTTGAACAAAAGCTCGTGTAAATCACTAGTAAGTCACGAGTGTGGCCACACATGCAATTGTCGAATTCGTCGGCACACGGAAACCCTAGCTCTCCTTCACTGTTTCTCCGCCCTCAGCTTCGATCCGTCTAATCGAGCTCGCGTTCACGCGCCGCCACGAGTGGCTCGCCTTGACGCCAGGCAACGACCACTCGGGATCGAAGAACACGCCCACGCCGATGCGAAAGTCAAGCGAGACACGTAGGCTGTGGGATGGGTTTGCAGGCGCATAGTGGTGACGCAGCGCGCCGTGGAAGCACGCAATTTGCCCATGGTCCACTTCCAGCGGGTGGAAGTCGGCGGCCCCAGGCGCCGTCTCGACCCACAGGGTGGTGCGCGTGAGCGCATACGAGCTGAGCGGCATCCAGCAATTGATCTCTCCCGACTGGTGGCCGTACTCGGCATCGCGGTGCACGCGCCCGTGCTGCGTTGACGGGCCCGGCTGCAGCCGCATCGTGGGCGGGTACTGGTAGTAAAGATGTTCCACTGCCGCCGGCTCGAGGCCGGGAGGTGGGGCGGTGTCGCAGGCGTTAAGCAGAGCAGGCAGCACCACCTCGAGCACGAGTCGCTCGTAGATGCGGAGAAAGGGCGCGTCGCCACCCACGGCACGGTAGAGCACCTGGCGAGCCTTGAAGCTGCGGAATACGTCCGCAGTCACGTGGAAGCTCTCAAGTCGTGCGGGGGTGACAGTGGTGGCCGAGTCGGTGGGTGAGTCGTCGGCTACTCTCGCGACACCCGCGCCCGTTGCGAGTGGGGCCGCATCCGCGGGTGGGTAGTACCCAAGCGACGGCAGCGAGCTCAATAGCTGTGTGGCTGTGCCGTACAGGTCGTAATGGTGCGGCATGAATGTCAGGATCCTTTCACCGTGCAGCATTTCAGGCAGCTCGGCAATGACTCGCGGCGGCGGCGCAGCGGCCAACAGGCTGCGCTCGCCTTTAGAAAGGCTCAAAAGATGGCTACCATTCGATGCAGTGGGAGCTGCGTCACTGATTTGCAAAGGCTCTGCCTCGGCCATTGACACGTCCAGTGACAAAGCTGAAGCTTTGGCGTCACTCTCCTCAACCAAAAAGCTGCAGCCGCCTGCTCGACCGACACGAAGATTGCGTAATGCTTGCTTGCCTCGGACAGGCTGTGGTGTGAATGTGAACATCTGAGTTTGCCGAAACCTCCGGTTCAAAAACACCGGAGGAACCGGGAATCACATGGAACACACGGAGCACACGGGACACAGGGGACACACGGGACACACGGATCACACATTCATAGACGAACACCTCACAACCAGCATGATAAAATGATAACCGACTCACACCAACGGCAACGCATACAGCACAACCAACGAACGGAAGCCCGCGACCCCGGGGGCCAGCCCCGCGGCCCCGACGCTCGGTTTTTACTGTGGGCGACCACGGTCTCAAAAGGTTCGTCTGTGATCTGTGTGTGTCCGTAGTGCGTAGAAAAATAAGCATAGAACCGAGAACGTGCCAGAACGTGCGTGTCCCGGCTCCCCCCGGGTTTTTCCCCCAGAGAATTTCCAGCCCGTTCGTGATTCGTTGAGCCCTGGCTGTCGAGCTGTCGAGCTGTCGAGGCTCCGTCGAGCTGCTGTCGAGGCCTTGCCTGTCGAGCCTGTCGAGGCTTGTCGAGGCTGACTCCATGTGCCTGTGCGTCGAGGTCTGTCGAGCTGTCGAGAAGCTGTCGAGCTTTGTCGAGTTTCTGTCGAGTTATTCTCTGTCGAGGCTGTCGAGTTATATCTGTCGAGTGTGCTGTCAAGCTCGAGCCTGGCATGTACAAGCTTTGCTATTTTGCATGAAGCACTCTGACTCTCACAGCAGTAGGCCTAGAGGACCCACACATATAAACCACCAACCAAACTAGGTCAAACGCCAAACGGATAAAGAACTCGGAGACGTCACGAGGACGTCACACCCTAACCCCTAACCCATAACCCCTACATAGCCACAGGTTTCTTTACTGTTATTTTTGTAATACCCACCCTAAACCCCTACCTAGCCACTGGTTTCAAGACCAGAAAATGCAATCTTAATGCAATTCTGAGGAGAATTAGGTCAAAAAGAGCACGAAAGAGCACGAACGTGGAACGAAAGGTCCACTCCACAGAACATCCATCATCCAGCCACCAAATTGTGTAGTTGACCAGTGGGTCCATCAACCTTCACCTTGAAGGAGTGGGGCTCTAACCTGGCTTTACCCAGTCTTAGAGGAGACCTCGTGTCGAGGCCTGTTGAAAGCTGGTCTGTCGAGGTCTGTCGAGCTGTCGAGCTGTCGAGCTTGACACCTTGACGCACAGGCACATGGAGTCACGAATAGCTCTGTCGAGTAACTGTCGAGTAGCTTTGACTAGCTGTCGAGTAACTGTCGAGTTTCCTGTCGAGTTGTCGAGGCCAGGGCTCAAGGTGCCCCCCCCGGTCGCGTTGCTGTGGAAGCCGAAATCATGGAAAGCGTACAGTACTATGTACCGGTACACAGTCGGCCGCGGGGAGCGGTCGGCTTCGGGCTTGCGGCTGTTGAGTCGGCCGCGGCTTCGGTTGTCGCGCTGACGTGCGGGGTGTGTGTTGTTGGTGGGTTTGGTTGGTTGTGAGATTCGTCTGGGTAAAAAGACACCGGGGGGAGCCGGGACACACACGAGACACACGGAACACGCGGACGCACAAATGCACACAGACGAATCTCACAACCAACCAATCACACCAACAACACACACCCCGCTTTTTACCGGTACCCGGTACACATGTGGATGGGACATCCACACGGCGAGATGGAGCATCATGAGGCTCCGACGCCGCCACCCACGCTGAGTATCCACGCAGCACCGACCACGGCGGGCCACGTACATGCACTGCCCTCATCCTGGTCAGTGCCAACCGTGGCTGCACCTGTGCATCGGCACTTCGACGCAGCGCTGCCGGACGAGTGGGCGCCGCTCTTCACACGCTGCTTCGAGGATGTTCGAGCCATTCTCGGCGGTACGTTTGAGTGCCACGTCGTCGCCGTGCACACGCACCGGTGGCCTGCGGGGTCCTCGGCGCGAGCGGCTCTCGCCTCTGTCGCCCCGCTATTGGGTGGTGGCACCCAGTTGCAGGTGGGCGACTATTGCACCTTCCAGGCTGCGCCGCGCGCTCGGATTCTGGTGCTCCAGTACGACACTATCTGCCCCGCACACCGGCGATCCGTCATCGCGCACGAGTACCTCCACGTCCATCAGATGTCATTGCTACGCGAGCTCGCCCTCGGCCCTGCGCATGACACGCTGCCGATGTGGCTCATGGAGGGTACCGCCGCACTCTTCGAGCATTTGTACATCAACGAATTCTGGAGTGGGCTGCACCGTGACGGTCTCGAGGCTGCTTTACGATTTGCGCACGCGGAAGCGACTGCCGGCCGGCTCGCTTTTGGACGTCGCAAGGAAACCTACGAGGATGTATCCATGAACTACTTCGTCGAGGTGTGCGCGGTGTGCTACCTGGCTCATGTGTGCGCGCTCTGGACGCGTGTCGAAGTGCTCATCACAACGCTTTGGTCGCGCATCTACGAGGCGCAAGGAGAGTGGCGAGGCGCCTTCGACAGCCTCTTTGGGCGCTCACCCGACACGTTCTACGACGACTTCAATCGCTTCACCGCCTCCACGACTCTTGAGCAGATGCGGCGCATCTTACCGCACGCCCCCGTGCTTGGTTATTGCTGCCCGGATACATCGCGTGCTGTTCCGTTCCTCAGGCGCCTCGCCTACGGTGGGGAGCGGACCGAGTCGCCAGGCAGGGTGCGCGTGCATCTGGGGCGTTGCGGCCCAGAGCGCGTGGGCGTCACGTTGACGGTTGGGCGCTCGATGGTTGCGAATTAAATGGTTGCGAGCGAGTGTGTTTTCCGTGGGCGAGCGTACACCGATGTCGCGTCGTGTTGAGCGGCGGATTGCCTCATCTCCCTCATCTCCCTCGCGGTCGTGTCAACACAGCCCCGGACAAAAAGCGACCGTCCGGTCTCGCCTCGGAGCCAGTTATAGCAAGATATGGTCGACCCTTGGCCTTCCTAAGACCGAGGGCCACAGGCCGACGCGGACCAGAGGCGAGAGGGCGCATCAGATCGGCGTGCCCTTCATTACGCTCTGTGAGACTCGCACGGTGCGCATCGTCGCACGCGGCAGCCAGCGGCTGCTCCAATTCAACGGCCAGGTGCCTTGGCGGTACAACGAGGCAGTGGTTCAGTGCGGTGAGTCGTCAGACCTTTGTGTCAAATCGGCCGGTGCTCTCGATACGGCCACGAGCTGTTCACCGTGCATGTGCACTCCGTCGCGAGTTCCACTCTGGACTCCCCATGGCTTTGGCTACGTGCAGCTGATGTTCGACACGATTGTGCGCACCGACGCCCGCTGTCGGACTGCCGGTGGCTTCACTAGCAGCCACCGCTTCAAGCTGCTGCAGATTGGCTTGGGTGGTGGCAGTTTTGCACTAGCGGTGCGGCGCCAGTGCCAAGCGATGGTCGATGTCATCGAGGGCCAGCCCGATGTGGCGATAGTCGCGGAGCGCTACTTTGGCTACAGCCCTGGCGCGCACGGCGGCCGACTTATCATCGCCGACGGTCTCGAGGGTGTGCGTACCCTGGCGATGCACTCGACCCCATCGACGCGCTACGACGCGATCTGCATCGACTGCATGGTGCAAGGCGCGATTCCCGATGGATGCAAGAGCGACGAGTTCGTGGGCAGGCTTGCCACGCTGCTCCGCCCGGGCGGCACGCTCGTACAGTGGTCGTGGCCCGACGACAAGGAGCTGCTCAAGCGCAGATGGACGCAGCACCTTGCCAACGTGACCGAGCACTCCATGCTAGACGGCGGTGGGTTCGTCCTCGAGGCGCATGGCCCAGTGCCAGGTTTTAGGCTTTCATGAATTTCATTTCGTGCGTTTATTGAACATATGAGATACGTTTCTTCAGACGGATACAGATTGCAGAATGAATGCTCCATCCTCCTTTGACACACAAACACCGAGAACGAACGACGACAAAGTCAACATCAGTCATCACGCGCGCGCAAATTCGCTACGGACGGCGCAGCCCGCCGCCCACCGGATCTAGGCACGAGGGCACACACAGTTCCGAAGGACATCCTGTGTGGTGTTCGACATCATGCCCCGTGCCTGACATGCGATGCGCGATGGACCACCTCCGACTTCGCGTCGTGTTGCTCCACACGCTGGCCTCGTGGCACTACGTACAGCCTGTTTCAGCGGATGGCGCGGGCAGAGGCGAGCGCCTCGCGCGGCGAGAGGGGAAGGTGGCTCTCGAACGCGAGCGCCTTTTCAGCGGCGGAGAGCCGAGGTGCGCCTGAAAAGATGCGCCAGAAGCGCAGCGTCTCGTCGGCAGCAGCGGTGACTACGGTCGTCCCGTCGGGCGACTGAGCCATGTGCAGCACGCGCGACGTGTGACCGGTGAGCTCGGCCGCCTTGACCATCGAGGGATACTTCCACAGGATGAGCTGGTTGTGCGAGAAGCCGTGCGACGAGACGATCTCCCTATCGTGCTGCGACCACTGCAGTGCACACACCTGCGAGTGGGTATCGACCGTATCGAGGCATGCGCCAGTGCGCGTGTTCCAGAAGCGGATGCATCGGTCGGCGGTGCCACCGCCGCTCGCGAGGAGGCTCTGTTGCCACGGGCACCACGCAAGTGCCTTGACGGCGGCCGTGTGCGCGTCGATGCGGTGCAGCGGCGTGTCGCACGTGCGCCGGCCGCTGCCGGCTTGTTTATAGCGCGAATCCCAGATGTTGAGCAGATTGTCGTTGCCGCCGCTCGCGAGCATCGTGCCAGTGGGCGACCATTTGAGGCCGCACACCTCGAGCGTGTGCCCATTGAGCGTCGCCAGGCGCTGCGACGGGTCGCGCGTGTCATGGTGAATGATTCGCGCGTCCCTCCCGCCTGAGGTGAGCAGCGGACCGTTCCACGAGAGGCTACCCACGCGCGCCGTGTGGCCCGCAAAGGTGCTCACTAGCTTGTGCTTAGCCACGTCGTAAAGCTGCACTGCGTGGTCAGACAGTCCGACGGCCATGTGCTCGCCCTGCGGTGACCACGCGAGACTCGTCACGCGGTCGTTTCCGCCTGGCAGCTCGAGCAGCTGGTCGATGGCGCCGTTGGACGCGTTCCACAAGTAAACGGTGGGGCCGAGCGCGACGCTCAGGACATTGTTCGAGGACCAGTCGAGCAGGTTGAGGTAGAAGTCGTCGAGCAGCTCGGGAGCGTCCAGGATGCGCTCGGGCACCGAGGGTATGTGACGTGCGTGCTTGCGAGGGCGCGTGTACGCGTCACGATCCCATGCGAGCTCGTAAGGGCGAGCCGTGCCACCGACGGCGCCGGCGCCCGCCACGGGCGCGGGGCCGGCACACGGGCCGGCCGTCGGAACGCCCAGCGGCGATCCGCACACGGAGCTGCCGAATCCGTAGCTGCTGCTGCTGCCGGCGCCGGCGGCGTCGTCCTGTGACGCGAGCGGCAAGCCACCAAACGAGGATTTTGACGAGGGCGGGGAGGTCGAATCTGGGCCCGTGAAGGAAAGCACCCGTGAGCCTGGTGGTGCCGTCGAGAGGCTGCGCGACAGCAAATCGCGGTACGCCTTCGCACGTACGTGGCCGTGGCCGCCACCTTGCCATAGCTCCGCATCGGCGAAAACAGCTGGCCCGACCTGGCCCACGGCGATGAAGCGCCTTCTCGGGATGTGCCGATCGGATGGCACCCCGCCGCCACGGATGACACGGTTGACGCACTTGTGCGACAGCGGCAGCGAGGCGTGAATCCCGCTGCTCTGGAAGGAAAGCTGCTGCGAGAAAGATCGGGCCAAGTTGCGTCTGCTGTTGCTGCTGCTGCTGCTGCCGCTGCCGCTCTCGGCAGGTCGCCCGGCGGCGACGGCGGCGGCGGCGGCGGGCTCCGGCGGAGGAGGCGTGATTTCGGAGGGCGAAGCAGGGGAAGACATCCTGGGCGGCGGCCGACGCTTGGAGTGATGGGCGCGCTGCTCGTTTGTGCTCGCACGAAAAAGAGACCAGGAGGAAGCCGTGAACGGTGAACCGCTGGACCAAGGGGCCTTGCGCTGCCGCCTTCCTGCGGGGTCTTCGTGACCGATTCCGGTGCGACGGTGATGGCCAGCACGATCGGCAGAGAACAGAGAGCAGAGGAACTCTGGCAGCTTGTTCCAACCGGCGCAAACACGCTCTTCATCGCTCCCGACGGCACGTCATTTGCTCCACATCCGCCTACGGAGCAGAAGAGGCAGGCGACAGCACGCAAGCGCCGGCCTCATTCGGCACGCAACAACAGCAGCGAGCAGCAGCAACGCCCACCACGCGCCTCCTCGGCACGCCCGCGACCGCAAACTGCACGGCCGCTCCCGCCGCCGCCGCTCCACTACGGTGAGAGGCCCATCTCGGCCTTTTCGGCACAAGGGCTGCTTGTGCCATCGCTCGAGCTTCTTCACCAGCAGCTGCAAGAGCTCAAGCGAAGGCAGCTGCGATCACACGGACACGGCCGAATGACGGATGGGGCCATCACACGGCTGCCCGAGGGCCAGCGGGTGCTAACCTATCGAACCAGCGGCTCTGCGAGTCCGCGGCCTTCCTCGGCTGCGGGCCCACGGCCTTCCTCGACAGAGCCGCCATCCGAGCCGCGCGCATTCACGACTCTCTTCGACAGCCGCAACGTGGCTCACAAACGCGCACTCTCGACGCAGGAGCAGATTCAGTACTTTTTCACAGGCATCGCTGGTCTCGCAGATCGTACGCCGCTGACGAAGCGGGAGCAGCCGGCGGTCAACGAGGCCACGCGCAAGGCGCGGCGTCAAGTGCTGTACCTCATCGAAGCCCGCGAGGCGGCCGTTGAGCTCTTGAGGGAGCTGATGCCCACGCCGCTCGATGAGAAGCACGGCGATCGCCTCGCGCACCAGATCTTCACGTCGCGCGACACGGCGCCGCTTTTTGAACTGCGCGAGCGCTTTTCCGCGCTCTTCAGCATGGTACGAGCGCTCAGCGTCGCCATCGTAGACGCGACCGACTGCTGGCGGCGGGAGCTGCGCCGCTCGTCGTCGCACTACCGCTCATTCCCCGACCTTGAGCTGCCCTTCATCTGGGGTGAGCCCAGCCGCAGCTACGCGGCGCATATGTGCACCGACCTCAACTTCCTACCGGCACCAGTCCTTGCGGACCCCCTGCTGGCCGAGTGGCTAGGGCGTCAGCTCGAGTGGGTACTCGCCCACGACCCGAACGTGGACGGGCCGAGCTCCCACACGTCGCGCGCCGAGCTCCGAGCCTTTGTTGTCCTCGTCCGGGAAGCCTGCCCGTCGACCTCGCACCTCGAAGAGCTCGTGCGCTCGCTCGCACCCGCGGCCGCCAAAGCAGCCGACGCCACGCTCAGCGCTCACCGCCATGCCATGCTCATCGCCTCGCCCGGCGCTCTGACGTCGCCGGAGACGTTGCACCGTGCGCAGACGACCATCCTCGTTGAGGCCGCGCGCTATGGCCTCATGGCCCCCGATCCAACCGCCCTGCTGCGCCATGCGCGTCATCGATCGCGAGGCAAACAACATGTGTGGGACGCGGCCATGTGGCGATGGTCAGCGTGGGAAGCCCTGCTGTATGGGCACTCGGGTGCGTACACATTTCTGCTGAAGGGGCTGCCTCAGGCACTCGACGCTTTCCGCATGCACGATGCCGCCGCCGTCTTGCAGCGGATCTGGCGCCGGCGGACGGAGCGAAGGATGTTTTGGCTCGTGGCGAATGCCGAGGCTCTCGAAAAGGCTCGCCAGGCATCGGGGATACTGCTGCTGCGCAACGGCGCGGCGAGCAAGCTACAAATGTCGGTAAGGGCGCGGCAACTTCGCCGCACCTTCCAGGACGTCTCATCGGGTTTGGTGCAGCGTCAGCGCAAGCTCTCAGCACGCCTGTCCGCAGTGGAGGCGAAGCGCCAGCGGGAGGCGGAGCAGGCGTGCGCGGCCATCTCGATCCAGCGACGCACTCAGGTGGTGGCGGCCAAGCGGCATGCAAAGCTGAAGCACCAACGCTCAAAGACCCAGGGCTTAGGTAGTGACAACTTGATGGCACAGATGGGCGGCGTGGCGATCCTCGCTCGCCAGCTCTTGCGGTACAAGGCCTCGCGGCACGAGATGGCGATCGTCTACCAGAATGCGGTCCTCGACCATTACGCGATCGCCGCGTCCGCCGCCACCCCGACGCCCGCCAACGAGGGCGTGCTCACGCCCGCCGCGATGGTACGGTACCGGCAGCGCGCGAAGACGCAGCAGCAGGAGGCGGCTAGAGCGCTCTTGGCGGTAGCCCAGCAAGCAGACGAGGGCGTGGAGCGTGTTCAGCAGCTCCGTTCACCAGGGGACCAGCCTGCTGGCTCTCCGAAAGGCCCGCCTCCTCGGATGCCGCCGTCGGACTTTCTGGCCATGTTCACCCAGCTGGAGGATGCGTCCTTCGCGGCAGCGATGACGCACGCGGGACTCGTCGCCGAGCACCAGGCATGGCAGGACGCTCTCGAAACTGGCACCGCCGCCGCCTGCATCGGCGGTAGTCCCGGCAGCAGCCCGGATGCCAGCCCGGGCGGCGATCGCCTCCAGATCTCATCGCTGCAATTGCAGCTTGAGAAAGCGAGCGCGAGCGTGCGCACGGCGGCTGACATGGTCAAGCAATGCACCGCCGCGGTAGTCGAATCGCGCGGTGCGCGGCTTGAAACGGTTGGGATCGCCGTCTACCGGTTGGACCCGCCGTCTACCGCTCCAGCCACAGCCGCTGTGGACAGCACCGTCGCCTCCACGACGAAGATCGCCTCGCCGACCAAAGCCGCCGCCGCCGCCGCTGCCGCTGCCGCTGCCCGCCCCAAATCGCTGCGACGTAAGTGTTCTGCAGACGTGCTCCGGGGCTACGCGGACGCCCTTGACCGCATGATGGCCGATGGATCCGTGCCGTCAGCAAGTGAGACGATGGTCGGCAACCAGCTCGGCTCCTTCCAGGCACTCCAGATGCGCCGCGCCGCCGATGAGCTCGATGCCCTTGAGGACGAGGCGCGGCGGCTTGAGGCCGCCAAGGAGGTGGCCGCACTCGACTTGGCGCGTGCCCAAGGTGTTGAGAGGGCTCTGATGGCGATGGTGGCGATCCAGAACCAGCACAAGGCCGCGGCCGTTGTGCCATCCGAGGCGGCGGCCATGGCGACCAGCAAGAGCGCAAGTGCTGCCGTGTGCCTCGCAGAGCTCGAGCTCGCCGCCGCCGAGGCAGCCTGGCGGAAGCAGGCTGTAGACCGGGCGAAGCCGCTGCTGACGGAGTGGCTGCGGCTCGAAGGAGCCTCGCGCATGCACGCGGAGCTCGAAGCGCAAGAGCGCGAGCGGCTGCGCAGCCTGCTGCTCGCCCAGCGCGCCCAGGCGTACCGTCGAGTGGGCGAGACGCCCGTGGCCGAGCGCGTAGCGTACAAGCGTGCGGTGCGTGAGCTCGCGGCAGCCGCAGCGGCGCAGCTCGAGCTCACGAGCGTTAGCTCGATGGTGGTGCAGACGCGCACATACACCGAGGGGTGCGTCACACTCGACGTCCTCGATCGCGCGGAGCCGGCGGTGGTGGCGGCGCTCACAAACGACCCGGAGGCGCAGAAGGAGATGCTGGGCAGCCTGGCTGCGTTCCTCGGCGAGTTCGATGAGGAGCGACTGTACATGGCCAGCGCGGAGCGGGTGAGCGTGCTCCTCCGTACGAGTAAGCGTGAGGGGCTCGAGCCGGCTAGTCGACTGGTGATCGGAGTGCGCCTCGAGAAGCTGGGCCAGATGCCGGCGGCACAGCTGATCTCCGAGGTGATCTCCGCGCACGATCGGCGTGAGCTCGGCCGCCAGATCGGCGTCCCTCACGAGAGTGTGCACACGTTGAGCACGACGCCGCCCGTCGAGCACCTCACCGAGGCGCCGACGCTGTGGCAACTGCGCGCCGCGGCAGACGCACGCACGGCTGCGGCCGAGGTGGATCTGAAGCGGCTCGAGGCGGACAAGGTGAGGGCCAAGCCGAGTGCCAAAGCATTCGCGACCGTCGACGGCGCCCTTGCGCGCCTCGAGCAGCTCGGCGCACTGCCGCTGCTCGGCGTGGCGCTTGAGGCGGACTCGCGCGCGCGGCGTGCACGCGTGGCCGAGTTGTTGGGCGTGGGCAAGGACACGAGCCTTGAGGCACTCTCGAGCGCGGCCGCGACCGAGGCGGCGCAGGTCGCCTCCCGCCGCGCGGCGCGTCAGGCGTTGGTGGAATCAAGTGCCCGCAGCGCCGCGCTCGAATCGCTACACATGCACACGCTGAGCTCGCCGCGGCCCGCGGGGCCGCCGTGGCAGATGGCGTGCGACCTTGCGTGGAACCTGGGACTACCGGCCTCCAAGGGTGACCAGTACTGCTTCTACTGCGCGGGGCTCACCCCCCCGGTGCGCGCGACCCACCCGCTGAGTGCGTGCCCTAAGCGTAAGCGAGCAGGTGATCGCGAGTACACCTCGTTCGCCATGGAGCGCGTGCTGTCGGCGGCGGAGACTCGGCGTCTGCGCCACGAGCATGTGGTCGCGGCAGTCGCGGCGGAGGCGTTCTCCGCCTCGACGTCTGCGCGCAAGCAGGCCAAGCAGGACCTCGTCGCCATTGCCGCCGCCGTCAAACTGCTCGTGGACCCTGCCGAGGACACTGCCCTCGCGCCGCCGCCGCCGCCGCCGCCTCCCGCGAGCGAGAGGCGCCGTATGTGGGAGATGCACATGCGCCGGCGCCAGGGCGACGCGCAGACGGTGATGGGCATGCTTGGGCGAGCGGCACGGCATTCGCCCAACCCGTGGGCTGAGCTCAAGGCTGTGACGCTGTTCACGCCACACTCGCGCGTGCTGCAGCGGCCGGTGGACGCGGCGTGGCTGCACGCGGTGGGGCGCTCGGTAGGGCTCGACGTGGGGATCGGTGGCAAGGACCATGTGCTGCTCCCCTTCGTGATCGAGCTCGCGCGCGCGCCTCTGCCACCCGGCTGGAGCGCCGTCTCGGGCGATGGAGCCTATTGTCACGCGCATGTATCGACGGGATCAATGGTCGATGGCCATCCGCTCTCGGCGGCGATGGGCTCGCACATCGCGGGCATCATCTCCCGCGCGCGCCGCACGCAGCGTCTCAAGCCGATGGGCAGCTGGGTACAGATGGCCTCTGAGGACGGGCGCTCGCCTATCTTTGTCGATCTCCACAGCGGGACGGTCAGCTACGAGTTCCCCACCGTGCGCGGCATCTCGGCATGCGTGTTGCCGCAGCGTCAGCTCGAGCCGAGCGCCGAGCGCCTTGCGGCCGCGGCCGAGGCCTGCTGGCGCGACGTACCCGACGCGGACGTTGTGGCGATGGCCAAGTCGGCTCTGTGGGCGGAGGGGGTTGGACGGCTCGCGGAGGGAGGTGGACGGCTCGCGCGCGCGCGCCAGCTGTGGCACGCGCCATGCCCGCTCGACACACTCGTGCTCCTCGGGCAATATCTCGGGCTCGAGGCGTCGTTGCATCCCACTCTCATGTGGCTGGTCGACTGTGCGCTCGCCCTGAAGCTCCCTCTCGGCTGGCAGCGCGTCGAATTGGTGCACGCCCAAAGTGGCGAGTGTGCGAGAGAGTACTATTGCAACGCGGCGTTTGGACTCGCGCAATGGGAACACCCGCAGCTCAGCTTCCTCACCGGCGTCGCACGTAGGTTGCGCCGCGCCGTCCAGGGGCGGCCGACAGTGGCCAACGTAATGGCGGCGCCCTCGGAAGCGGTCGACGGAGCATAGTTCGATTCGGGCGGCCGGCGCGGCCCACTGCAGCCACCTGCGGTGTACATCACGGAGCATTAGGAAGAGCCTGTACCGAGGCCTCCGCCTACGGAGCCTCAGCCTCAGCTTAGTCTCAGCAGATCTGGCTGATCGAGGCCTCCGCCAACTCCGGAGCCGAGCCGCTGCCAGAGCCTGCACCAGAGCCGACGCCGTGGCCGGAGCCGACTCTGGAGCTGGAGCCAGCAGCTAGCCAGCAGCAGCAGCAGCACCCGAGCCGACAGCGGCCGAGTCTGTATGATCGGGAGTACCGAGAGCGCAGAGCGGGTGAAATTGGTACATGTTAAGTAACCCGCCCCCCCACCCCACACACGGGACGACGCGACGGGGCCTCGGCCATCGCTGAGCGTCGCCTATGTTCCGCCTCCCCCGCACACCTTCTTCCAGCGGCAGCGCGCTCGCATCGTCGCTCCGACGCCCGATGTCCTCTTTGCGTGTCTGCAATTTCACTTCCGGACAAGATGCTTCCGCCTCCGCTCCTATCCGGTTCCCTCTGTCGCTCCCACAGTGGACACCTCGCACACTGCTGTGTGAGAGCTAAACGATGCCACGCGCTGCGTCTGTGCTTTCTACGCTTAAGGCGGCGTCTCGCAAGACACCTCGGGCGAGTTGATCGTGAGATGTTTCCCCACGAGCATCTGGAAGATCAGCCGCGCCAGCTGCAGGTAATTGTCTTCGAAGGGGATCATCAATCTGTCGGCGACCTCCTTGATCACCTCGGTTGGCGTGGTGGCCATGATTGTCGGGCAGAACAGGTTGCTCTTCTTAAGGACGTCAGCATATTCTTCGAGCTCAATAAGCGCGGCCTTGATCGCGGCCAACTTGATCTTGCCATGTGGGTCGAGTCCGCCGTGCACGATTGGCCCGCCGGTCGAGGGCGTGGCCGGCGGGAACCCCGATGAGGCCGTTGACGAGAGCGACGGCGACGAGAGCAGCGACACCGAGCTCGACTTGAGCGACTTGAGCGACTTGATCGACTTGAGCGACTTGATCGACTCGACCGACGTCGAGACCGACGAAGCCGATGTGTCCGTCGAAGCGACCGAAGCGACCGAGAGGCGGCTGTATGGGTTGTTGACAGAGAGGAGGGAGGGCGCCTTGGCCGACGAAGCCGAAATGTTCGAAGCAAAGTCCATCATCTTGGGCGGGCTCACCGGAATGCGCTTGCCGCGATCCATGGTCTCCCACTGCTCCTGCATCTTGGGCGGGGGGATGTCGAACACGCTGAGTGATGCGCGTGGTTGCGGCGGCGCAGTGTGCATCGCGCTCGTGGGGTCGAAACCAAGTGGCGGCTTCTGCTCCACCTTGATACATGTAAGCTCCTTGAGCTTCTTGAGCACCCGCATGCTAGAGCGCAGCCGCGACATCTCTAAAAGCCGCCGCGTGAAGACGACGATGTTCGACTCCGTCTTCTTGCGTGCGCAGTTCTCCTTGAACGTGTGCAAGACTGCGCGCAGCCTCCCCTCCCGCGTGTAGATGGCGAACTTGCGCAGCAGCAACTTGAACTCGCATTTCTCCTTGAACGCGCGCAAGACTGCGCGCAGCCGCCCATGTCGCGTGCAGATGGCGCACTTGAGCTGCAGCAGCTTGAATTTGTACCGCTTGACCGCCACCTGGATGACCCGCGCCGACGCGTGGATATGATTGACGAAGCTTGCGTTGAAGGCGATGATGGCCAACCTCTTCTTCTCCGAGTAGGAGGGCAGGTTGCGCGCGATGATCAACGCCGAGCTCCTCGAATCGCCCGCCGACTCGGCGTTGATCATCGCGCGATTTCCGTCCCGCTCCGTCCCTCGCGGCGTCCCCTTGAGTTTTCACGACGACAGGTTTCTCGATTTCCTTCCACAAATGGAAAAGGTACACTATGCTGACAATACAGAATTGCATGCTGAACCGGGTCGGTTTGAGGTTGCTAACTGGCGAGCGGAACGAGCCTCCCCATCCCGAATTTTTCGATGCACGATGGGGGTTCATGCGTCGGGTGATATGATCACCAATTCGATTCAAAAACGATTCGGGTGTGGAGGGCTTGGCCCGTGGGGGCTGTCGCCGAGTGCCTGTGGGGCGCGCGCGGCTCAAAATTGTTCTTGTCACTTTTGGTGCAATCTCCGATTTTCCGGCACTTTTTTCTCACGAACCTTTCCCAAGCACGACATTCACCACCGATCTCCGCGTCAGATCATCATCCACAGCGAACACGAGAACTCACGAGTCGGTCAGATCGCGAGTCGGTCAGATCGTGACCGCCAGGGCCACTCGATCCGCCGCGCGGCGCAACCTGCGCCATTCACCACGCACTTTTGCTCGTCGCACACGTGTCCGAGCAGCTTTGACCAGCTGCGGCCAGCGTGCCCGAGCCTCGCCGGTATCTCGCCGGTATCTCGCAGTATCTCACCGGTATCTCACCGGGATTAGCTCCTTCCTGAGTCCGTCTGGAAGTCGATGCACAGCTGCCGGAGCTCGATCGCACTCACCTTGCGGCCCTTGAATTTGTCGAGGGGCTTCACGTTCACGTGAGCGAGGTCGGCGCCGTCCCCGACATCCAGCTGCAACGAGGCGAGGTCGCTCTGCAACTTACCTGTCGCGGTGAGCCCGATGCCGCTGTGTTTGAGAAACTCGGTCACCAAGCTCGAGTCGATGCCCGCCGACGTGGCGACCGCCATCAGAGCGGGCGGCACGTGCTGCAGCGTGAAGCCGCTATTCGGGTCCGCGCCCGCCTCGAGCAGCGCCGCACTCGCTGCCTTGAGCACCGCGTCCGCGTACTCGCCCGGCGTGGGCGTGGGGCCGCGGTACGCCACCTTAGAGGCAGCCACCATGCCTGCGATGCGCGCCTTGGCCTCGATGCGCGCACGGAATAGCGAGGTGGCGCGCTTTGTCTTGGGCACGCCGTACATGGGGCCGTCGCGCAGCACGCGCACGCGCTTGAGCGAGGCCGCCTCCTGCGCCTCCTCGGTGGCCAGCATGCCGTCGACGAGCTGCAGCTGGTTGTCGAGCACCATCTTTGCCTGCGCGGCGGCCTGCTCGAGCTCTGCCTCGAGACGCGCCTTATCCTCGGGCAGCAGATCGAAGCCCTCGGCGGCGAACTCGTCCTTAGCGTCCTGCCACGCCTCGGCGGATGCGAAGGACACGTACGCCTTGGCGGCGGTGAGCAGCACCTCCTCGTCGGGTGTGAGCGGCACAGACGACTCGAAGGAGAGAGCATTGAGCAGCGCAAAGAGCTTGGCGCGGCAGTCGACCTTCTCGAGCGCTGCCGATGCGACGCCGCTGCCCACGCCCTTGAGACGCCCACCCATTGTGAGATTCGTCGAGGTGAGCAGGTGGAGCGAACCCGCGGGCAGCGCGCCACCCGCGAGCGCGCCGCCGCGGGCGTCCTCCGCCATCATGAGGGACGCGTTGAGCGCATCGCTGGCGGCGGCGTCCGAGGTGCTGAGCGGGCGCGTCGTCGAGACAAGCTTACCTCCCGCGGTGGACGCGGCGCCGCGCCGAGCGGACTCCTCTCTCCAAAGCTGCAGGCACAGCTGCACTGCCGACTGGCGCTGAGTCCCATGCCACTCCTGGCACTGCTCGAGCGCCGCCGGGTGCACGACGAGGTCCGCCAGGCACGAGAGCAAGTGCGCGCGCGGCGCAAACGGAGCCCCCTCAAGTACGTCGAGCAGCCGCAGCGCGCCATCGCGCTGCAGCAGCTTGGACACGTTGGCAGCGGAGGGTACGACGGCCGACCAGACGCACTCGATGACCGCGTGCAGCAGACCGGGTTCCGTCGTCGGTCGGATGAGGGGCAGCAAGCACGCGACTCCGCCTGCATCGCCCAGCCGTTCCTGGTTCGATCCGAGGTCCGTGGCGAGCAGTCCCAGGCACAGGACGGCGGCCTGCATCTGGCCGGCGGTGAGGCCCGAGGGCACGCGCAGCGAGGCCGTCGTCGCCACGAGCGTCGTCGAGAACGGCGCGAGCGACGTCGGGCTGCCGCAGTAGGCGATGGCGGCCACTGCCTCCACCAGGGCGCGAACGCACCCCGCATGGCCAGCGGCCGACTGCAAGGGCTTGCACAGGGGTAGCACAGAGATGAGGAACTGGATGGCGGCGTCGCGCAGCTCGGCAGGCGCCTCGTCGCTCAGGAAGCCGCACAAGAGGGCCGCAAGCCCGGGCGCGTGCTGCGCCGCGATCGCGGGCGTGACCACACACAGGTTGGTGAGCAGCGCGAGCGAGCGCTTGCGCAGCTCGACGCGTTGCGAATCGGCCCAGTGGGAAGTGGCGATGGCGCAGCCGGCGGGCGCCATGGCGGACGGGATCGCGCCCAGGCACGCGAGGAGGCACTCGACGAGCCCAAAGTGCTCGTGGCACGCGACGAGCGGCCCAGCGGGCGCGGCGCGCGGCTTGCACATGGCGAGCAAGCACTGCAGCGCGATCCCAAGCAACTCGAGCTCGAGGATCGTTGGATGGACGATCTTGGCGGAGTCGTAGCACACGAGCGCAAGCACATCGGCGTACAGCCCGCCCTGCACGAACGCCATCCGCCCGTTTGGCGTCGCGTTCTTCGCAAGCAGCGTGCACAGCACGAGCACCTCGTTGCGCAGCTCACGGTCAGTCTCGGAGCCGCCCGGGACGAGCGTGCGTTGATGGAGAGCAGAGAGCGTGGGCATGCCATCGGCAGCGCAGAGCCAGTCAGTCGCGAGCTCGGGCGCGCTCTCGACCAAATTCCACACGAGCTCCACGCCCACTGCAAGCAGCGGCGAGCCGAGCGGCAGCCTCAGGGGGTCGAGGAGACTGCTCACGTCAGACGACTGCACGATCGCAAGCGCGCCGTCGCTCGTGCGCGCGACGGCACGCAGCAGGCGGAGCGCGGCCATCAGCGGCCGCTCCCATACGGGCGGGGTGCCCAGGTGCGAGCCGCTGCGCGCGCTCGGGCGCAGCGGCGCCGCCTGCGCGCTCTCGGCCAGACAGCGGTGCACGGCCCCCACAACGGGCGGCACGGCGCCGGAGGTCACCAGCAGCTTCAGAAGCTGCAGCGTTTCGATACGCGGGCCGACGGCGAGCGCCTCGCGCGCGAGCGCCTCGGCCGTCGAGGCGGGTGGCGGAGGCGGCACCGCGAGCGAGAGCAGCATCTCGAGCGCCGCGCCCGCGACCAGCGGTCCGCCCTCGAGTCCAAGGCTGGCCCCAGTGCGCATGAGGGTGGCAATCGGCTCGGCGAAGCGGTGGTGGTCGCTCGAGCGCTGCTTCTGGAAGGGCATGGAGAGCGTCTGGAGCAACTCACACACGATCGAACCGTACGTCGCGTCGAGCCCATTGCGCATGTGCTCGACACAGAGCTCGAGCAGGGTGTGTGTGCTCTCGAGGTCGTGCAGGAAGAAGCCGCGCGCGTTGAGCGAGATGATCTTCTTCAGAGAGGTGACGTGGCGCTCGTGCATGCCCTGCGTGTGACGCCCCTTCATTAGCGCGATCGTGCGGTCAAAGTCGATGACCGGCGCAACCGGAGCGAAAGCGGGGTCATCGGCGGCACCCGCCGGCGGCAGCGGCAGCTTGGGCTGCGGGCGCAGCTTGGCGACGCTCTCGTTGAGCGAGCGCAGCGTGGAGTGGCCCGAGTTGAGGTCGAGCCGCAGGCGCGGCGAGAAGGACGTGTCCGACGCCGACGACGTCTGCGCCAAATGGGCACTGGCCGCCATGTTGTGTGCCGGACCGGAGGCTTCGCAACGACAGAAACTCCGCAAACACACTTGCCCTCAGCGTGTAACCACAGATCCAATGGTAGGAGGCGCATGCACGGAACCCCTTTACGAGATCCATCGAGATGTTTGTGCCGCTCTGCGAAGCATACCCGGTACTATTGTACCCGGTACAAGCGACGGTCACACGCGGCCCAACGGCGCCGGGCGGGCAGAGGATGGCCACCACAACGCCAATCGTACGGTTCACACGGCCGAACGCCACACCGGTCATTAGCGCCGGCATTGCTGGCTGGAGCGGCTCGATCGGCGCGACGCCTGGCCCAGGTGAAAAACTCATTCACTTTGTGCGGCATGCGCAAGGCTTTCACAACATCGACTCGGCCATCATGAAGCAGCCTGCCGGCCTTGATGCACGGCTGACTGAAGAGGGCTGCCAGCAATGCGCCGCGCTCGCACATAAGGTCGGCGATCTGACGCCTGAGCTTATTGTCAGCTCACCGCTAACGCGCACCTTGCAGACGTCGGTACTGTGCTTCGGAAAGCAGCTCGCAGCAGGTGTGCCGCTGGTTGCACTCGAGTCGGTGCGAGAGACCGTCAATTACCTTTGTGATGCACGCCGGCCGCTCAGCGCCATTGTGGGCGAGGTGCACTCGGCTACAGGCATCACCGTGGACACCTCGGGCTGCGAGCACGAGCACGACGAGCTGTGGTTAGCGTACGAGCGGAAACATGGAACGCAGGCAGCCTTTGGTGGACACCGCGAGTCCGCGAATCTGCCGTTGCTCGCCGAGCGCGCGCGAGCCGCGTTTGCGTGGTTGGGCGGCCGCTCGGAGCGAGAAATCATCATCGTCTCTCATTCAGCGTTCTTGTGGAACACGCTCAACATGGCGCGTGTGTCGCGCGGCATGGTGCCAGATGTGGTGGACTACGCAGGCGACCGCGAGCTCGAGACCTGGCTAGCAGCGCGCTTTGAAAATACCGAGATGCGCACAGTGCTGTGCGAGTTCTTATGACAAAGGCTGGGCGTCTGTCGCTCTGTTCACACATGGACCTTTGAGACAACGCGGCTCAAGCAGCTCCCGCCGCGCGCGCAGAGCTCAAGCTGTGCCGCTGCCGGATTCCGGCGACGACATCCAAGGCGCTGCACAACTGCAGTTGCCCGCGTGGCCCACTGCTCATCTTCTGGGGCTCGCAGACGGCAGCGCAGAGCAGTTGTGGCAACGATCTCACTCGCGAGGCGCGAGGAACATCAAAATAGTCGGCATGGGAGAGGATTTCTTTTGAGCGGCGTGCCAGCTCGGGGGCTGAATCGATCGACCGGGGTCGCGGCATGAGGGCTGACGAGCGTCGCTCATGCTCGACGCTCTCGCTATCATAGCTGTCACCGATACTGAACCGTCTTCTGACGCGCAGCCGGCTCGGTTGCGTACATGTTGACAGGCGCTTCCTACTGCGCTGACGGGGTGCAGCCCCCGGCCGCGCGCGGTACGCGGTTATAGGCTGCAGCCGGCGCCGTTTTTTCGCGGATCTTACGACATGAGATAAAAACAAAAAACGTTTCGAGGGGTGTGGTATCTCCAACGTCGCGACTAGCCCCTAACGTTTGCCCGCCAGAAGTCCTTGATGGCCTCTTTGCGCGCCGCTTTGTCTTCCTCCTGCTGCTTCTCGAGTGCGTCCAGCATCGACACGGTCGGCGCCCCGAGGGGGCGACTCGGAGCAAACTGCTTGCGACGTGCTCTCCGCTTGGCGGCGATACGCCCAGCCATTGAGTCGCTCTCGGTGGGTGGCGCCGTGGATGGAACAGACGCACCGTCTAGTGCCAGCGCGGGCACTACACCGCTTGCCACGACGCCCGAGCTGCCCGCCAGCTCCTTACCTTGCAGTGGATACCCGAGATTCGCCAGATTATCGAGATGGGCGAGTGACTGCTTCGTCTCCGGATGGTTCTGGCCGAGGATGCGTGCCTGGATGGCGGCCGCGCGCCGGCATGCCTCCTCGGCCTCCGGGAGCCTTCCAAGGCGTCCAAGGCATCGCCCAAGGTTGCCAAGCGTGCTGGCCACCTCCACATGCTCGGCTCCCAGCGCACTCTCTTGAATGCGCAGCGCGCGATCGTAGAGCTCGACTGCCTCTTTTCCACGGCGCTGCAGCACGCAACAGGTGGCAAGCCGAGCCAGCTCGGCGCCCGTCTCAGCATGCGATGGTCCCAAGCACTGCTCCTTGATACGCAGCGCCTCCCGGAAAAGCTGTTCCGCGTCATCGAAGCGTTTCTGGAGCAGCCGCACGTTGCCGAGGTTCGCCAGCGTCTTGGCCACCTCGTTGTGCCCGCTGCCATGTGCGGCCGCCTGTATGGCGCGTGCTTTCTCGAGGCTCGTCGCCGCCTCCGTCAGCCGAAGAAGCTGCGTCTGCACGATGCCGATGCTGCTCATGAGCGCGCCTGCCTCCGGATGGGCCTCGCCCAAATGCTCCTCAAAGGAAGGCCAGGCCCGTGTGTAAAACTCGAGCGCCTGCTCGAGCTTGCCTTGCGACCTCGCAATCTCGGCCATTTGCAGCTGCAGGTGCGCTACTTCGGGATGGCCGGAGCCGAGCACGCGCACCTTGACTTCGAAAATGCGATTGAAGTGCTCCATGGCTGCGTCGAGCTCGCCCCTGCTTCGCAACGGGACGTCGGAGCCGTATGGTGCTGCACCGGCAGGCGGAGGTATTGATGCCGGAGGGTGCCTTCGGTGAGACTGCGTCGGACGCTCCCAAGCCGTCTCATTCGTCACCTGGTTCCAAAAGTAGATGCTCCCAAACGTGTCACTTTCAACATTGTCATCGGCCACCTCGACCCATCCGTCCGCCACACCGGCCACGGCCCATCCGATCTGCCATACCGGCCACGGCGGCATATTGGCCAGTGTCGACGCCGCAAGAGCTGGTGCGACGGGGAGCAGCGAGTGGAAGGCGCTTGAGTTTGCAGTGGCACCGGACGCTTGACTGATCGACATGCCGAGTTTCCCAGGTGTCCACGTGCCCATGTGGCGAATTGTCTGTACAGGCGTCCAGGGCACGCTCGACCCCTCCCGTGCAGCATCCTCAATCAATTCTGCAGGCCAGCCCACCGGCGTCGGGATGGACGCGGATTGCCTCCCGTCCATGAGTTCGTCCATGTGGGATTGGCCGACCGATTCACATTTCACGCCTGTGAACGTTTTCTAAAATCGAAAAAAAGACCGGCGTACATAGCAGTTATCACTAGCTCGGGGCCCCCTGGACCCCTTACCACCCAGCCATATAGAGTTGACGGGGCCGGCGCTTAATAGCCGCCTCCACCGACCCGGTACCAGCGCCGGTCGCCCTAAGCGCGTCCTTAATAAGGCGCATCTTCATCTCGGTGATCTTCTGCCGGATCCCCTTCGCGTCGCCCACCTGCGCATTATTTACCGGACCAACCGACGGAGCGTGACCCGACCGTGTGTTCGGTTCGCGGGCGTTAGTTCGCGGCGAGCCCGAGCGTAAGGGAGTGTCTGTGAATTAGTCCATTTCGCTCGATTTGAGTCCATCGGAACTCTCGTTCGCTGTCTCGCCACTATCGAACGAAGGCTTCGAAGCGTCAGCGCCTCTGGTGGCGCTGCGACGCAGCAAATCGCCCGCCGACGCGCGCCCCGGCCGGCCGCGAGCCCACCGACGCGCGCCATAGCCGGCGCGCGCGCGCGCGCAGTCACCATGGCCACCGTGCGGCCACCGTAACACCACAACTCCATAGGCTGATGTTCACAGAGATGGAAGATCAGCCTAGGGCTGGGCGGCGCGCCGAGGACAAGGCGT